>Ga0114957_1000520_pt1 | contig 48816 bp, 71 predicted proteins | sample BantaG_FD_87175 | JGI IMG/M metagenome (GOLD analysis project Ga0114957, IMG submission 87175) | Marine algal microbial communities from Bantry Bay, Ireland - BantryBay_4 metaG | ecosystem: Host-associated > Algae > Red algae > Unclassified | place: Bantry Bay, Ireland | collected 2014-11-21 | reverse complement strand
CATCTACTCCGTTAGCACCGTCTGCTCCATCTTGTCCATCTTCTCCGTCTTCTCCATCATTACCGGGTGGGCCTTGTGGGCCATCAGCACCATCTGCACCAGTCTCGCCTTGTGGGCCAGTCTCTCCTTGTTCACCAGTCTCGCCTTGTGGGCCTGCGGGTGTGGGAAAGCACTGATCATCACAGCCGGGCTGCACCCAGCATATGCTGTCCGGGAACTTGGTCTGTATGTCGAAGTAGCCGCAGTAGCCGCCTGTGCCTGAGTCGCAGCTTCCAGAATTTATCGCTCCTCCTGAGATGAGCGCCATCTGCTCCACCGTCATGGGGATACCGAACTGGTTAAGGATGTTCCTATGCACTTCGTTACCCTTTGCGTCACAGAATCTTTCTATGACGAAGGTGGTGCCGCTGGCCTCGTGGCACATCGTTTCTTGCTTGGACTCGAATTTCTGAGCCGACAATTGTAGCCCTATGAATAAGAGCAGGAATATTACTGAGATTTTATTTTTCATCTTCTTCTATGATTTTCGCATTTTGTAAATTGGCCAACTTTGTTATTATTTCAAATTGTAGCTTGTTCAGCATCACCTGAAGTCCTTCCACCTGGTCGTGCAGCTTCTGATTTTCTGTTTCCAGAAATCCTATCCGTAGATTCTTTTTTTCCTCGTCGTGCTTGTCCTTACCCATGATGCTGTACATGATACTGCCCAGCGTTCCTACGAGCACACCCAGGGTCATCTTCACCACTTCGTTGTTTTTCTCGGGTATCTCTACGAAAAACAGAGCCGCTACCATACCTATCACGATCAGGAACATGGCGATGGCACCGTAAAAGTTCTTGTTGTTGTTGTTGTTGTTGTTGTTGCTTACCACACTGTCAGTCTTGTTATCCATTTCTAATTCTTGTGCGTTGCTTGCATTTACAATTTAGCTCTTGCTACTTGTTTTCCATTGTGCCTAACCAATACGTTCTTATTTGCAGAAAAAGTAAGTTTGCCGCCTCTCAGACTAGTATTTAATTTGCTCTGATATATAGGCTTGAAAACAACATCATTTGCAGTGTCTTGAAAAAGCGTAAGGGACAGAATCCTATCAGTTTTGAAAATCGTGAAGTCCTTATTGTCGTTATCTACATACAACAAGTAAGAGTGTCTTCCTTTTGGTATTGACACATAGTATCTACTGTCAGCCCTGTCAAGGCTCAACTGAATACTATTGTTGTCCTCGGAATAATCAATACTTTCTTCGTGATGAATATTGCTTTCGTGTACACAAAAACTAGTCTGAGAAAAAGAAATTATTGGCAAGAAAATTAGTGCTATTAATATGTTTTTCATTTTATAATTTTTTTATGGGCAAGTAATTGTTTCTGATGCTAGAGGCACTCTTTCTTGTTCTACGTCATCCTTATAGTACACAAACTCGTTTGTTGCGCTGGCTATACATATCTTGAATTTTATTGTTACAAACGCTGCACCGCTCGGGTATCCAGTCCAGGTGTTAGAAGCGGCAGGGCTCGCACCTGTAGACCCAAATCTATATGAGTTTATTAATGTGTTTCCTTCCACTCTTCCTTGACATTCGCCAGTTCCATATGTTTGTTTATCATATGCTGCTGATTCTATTAGTCCAGCTTGAAATGTCATATCGTAATTATCTTCTGTAATAGTCCACTCCATACATCCTGAAGTTCCATATGTAATCGGTGTATCATAGAAGTAGTACTCAGCACTATTCAAATCTCTATTTATAGCGCATACATCTACACCTGCACTGAAAGTCAAAGTGTTTTGAGCATTAGTTGTTGAAGGAGTCCAATCTGTAGTGTTGGCTGTAGTGTAATCGAACGTGACACCACTTATGCAGGTTTCTGTGTCAAATATATTTCTGTTCAATGCGCCTGTAGCGCCATAAGGGTAATAGTCAGTTTGCTTCGGGAAAACGCCAGGCACACAACCTTGTTCTAAGAAACTACCATCATCATCGCCTCCATCATCTGGCGTTCCATCTCCGTCTGTATCCTCACTCGTACTGTCTCCATTGCCGTCATCATCTGAAACATCTGTTGCAGTCTGGCCATAAGGGTCTGTACCTGTCACGTCCATGGAACATACGATGCTTTCTTGTGCCACGTCAGCCGCAGTAATCACATAGTCGTATGTGTAATGCCCAGTCTCACCCACTGCTAGATCAAAAGCAGCCGATCCAGCAGAATTAGAAACGAAGGTCAGATTAGTAGGTGTACCACTTCCTGTGAAAGTCACTGTACTGAAAGTCAAGCCGGTGAGATCGTGAGGCCCTGTATTTTCAGGATATAGATTAATAGTCACTGTCTCACCTTCTGCAAAGGTTCCTGTTATGTTCTTACCCAGTTCTATCTCAGGTGGCGGTACAGAAAATATTATTTCATTACAAGTATCATCGGATTCTATGACATTACCATCAGCATCCACACATTGTACCTCTATGGTGATACAGCCACTTATCTCACCATTGACATAAGCCGCTCCATTGTATTCCACATCTATGGTGCCGCCTGTGATTCCAGTTATAAAAGCATCTGCCAGTTCATTACAGCCATCAGCACAGCCACCAGAGGTACATTCGTATAAGGGATGCTGGAAGGTGGTTATAGGGTTGCCATTGCAATCGAGTGGAACCCATACTTGATTAGTTCCCACACAGAGGTCATTACTGCCTATATCCATGGAGCACATCGGTCCTGAAGGGGTTACGGCTTCGCAATCTTCTGTGTTGTCATTGAAATTAGTACAGCCTATGATGGATATGACTGTAGAGGCATTACCACAATCTCCTGAATATGGTATCAGAAAATCACCACATATGCCTTGCGGGTCAAAACTCCACGAGTCAGGTGTCCCTGTCAATATCCCAAAAGGTGTAACTGGTGGCGCTGGATCCCATACGGCATTACCTGTGCCACAATCATCATTATCTGTGGAGCTGCCTGTGAGCGGCTGATCAGATCCACCGTTATGATAATCATCCTGTGGTGCAAATTTCTGAGGCAGGCATATGGTGTCTGATCCTATGATGAGTAGATGATCTCCAGAATTAAATTCATTATTGTACACATCTGTTCCGCTACCTGTAGCAATGATGGGTTCAGGCTTGGATAGACATATGGTGTCACCACCTACTACAAGCAGATCTGTGCCAGTGTCGTAACTGTTCCCATATACATCCACACCAGGCGTACCGGCTGATAGTGTTTCGGGTTTGCTCAGGCATATGGTGTCAGTGCCTATGATGAGTAGATTGTCACCAGTACTGTAATCATTATTATATACATCAGTTCCAGGAGCGCCTGCCGTGGTTATTATTATAGCACCTGCACAAGGGATGCCCAAGTTGCTGCCCGTCTCCACGTTATGATAATATCCTTCTATACAGGTCGCACACTTCCACGGACTCACTGCCGCTGAGGTCTGGACATGTACAGCACCCTCTATAACATTACCAGCACCATCCTTGCACGGGTGAAAAGTCTTAACGGACTGTGCTGAAAGGGATGCTGATATAAATATCAATACTCCCAAGTATGTATTTTTCAAATTCATAATTTTCAATTCTAAATTTTTTCTTTTTTTAAAGTTGGCTTTCTATGTTTTTCTTTGCTGCGATTCCTCCAGGCGTTCCGGGGTAGCAGCCATCGAGAGTGAATGAGTAATCGTTGGGATCGAATCCATTCACTTTGCTGTCTTCTTCCTTGTTCGTTCTGATACAGATCTCGGGGCCGTATTCGAGAGTGGAAGAAACTTTGTTTTCCTTGGAATTGAATTCATAGGACTGTAGGCAACCTAGTTTCGTTTCTTTTCCGTTACCTATCGTTATGAGTAATTTCTGAGTAGGGCTATCGTTAGTCACTTTCATGCGATCATAACCGGCTGGTATCTTCAGCTCGGTGGGGCATATCTGATTACAGTATACCGGACAGGCTTCTCTGGCTTGCAGTTTGTCAGATTTTCCGCAAGAGCAGTTACCACCACAAGCGCAAGCAGCAGCGGGGCAGTCTGTGCCGTTCTGGAATCCTGTATCTGTGTTTTCTGTAGCCATTATTTTTTATTTAATTCTTGTTCTGCTCTTCTGCCCTCTGACTCCCTGAAGGGAGGACCGCTGGGCTTTGTTTCTTGTTCTGCCCTCTGACTCCCTGAAGGGAGGACCGCTCTACTGGCGGCTACACCTTCAGGGGGCTGGGGGGTAGCAACTTATACGCATTCGATTTTGAATTCTTGTGTCATCACTGCTGTCAGTGTCTCGCCATTACTGGTGAACTCCTGAGTATAGACTACCGTATTGGTTCCAGTGACTAGCTGGGACGGTGGTATCACTACTGGAGAACTTACTGAGGCAAGCGGGTTGCCATTCACTGTTACGGTCTGAGGACCGGTAAGGGTGGCACCTCCTTGTGTGCTTCCTTCTATTTCTATGCTGACGCCTGGGCCATCGCAATCTATGACGCCTGCAGGAGTCACTTCGTTAGCGTGATACAGGAATGCAGGTGATTGTACATTGTTATCATCTCCTATAATTGCTTGTGAACCGAATATCATATCTATCCCGGCATCAGTCGTAAAACTGAAAGTAGGATTGACTACAGTGCCAGGTGCGGTAGTATATGTATGTGGTGGTACCTGACTCATTAATATCTGAGAGCTGGTCACCCCTCCAGGTATTGTGACTGGGGCACTGCCATCTCCATAGTCCACTATCAGATCTACTGAAGTTGCTATGTCGTTACCAGTATAACTTACATCTGTACCAGAACTCAGGAACTGATTACCGTACAGAAACCACGAAGGTGTATTACCTGAAGAACTGAAACTATTGACTTGTGTCTCGCAGTCTGCGTCACATATGGGTGTACCATCTATTACATTGGTGTTTTCTCCACCACCACCGTTATCAGTTGTTTCTGAATCTGCACCGGACATGGTGAGCACTGTGCAGGGAATACACCCTATCACAACTATGCACACCTTACAATCATCCGGCAAGCTACCGAAGGTTATGGATGTCTTCCCTGCATCACCTGTCACTGCATAGGGAAAGTTAGGATCATCAGCCTTGATGAGAGATCCTTCTATGGATACTATCGTGATCGTCTTACCTGGGCCACTCGCTACGAATGGAACGGCAAAGTCATAAGAGGCCGGTCCACCGCCATGGGTTTCTTCTATGCCGTCTTTCTTGATGACGTCTATGGTCTTAGTGGTGAGATCTCCCAGTAAGCCACCGTCTACTGTGACACCGCAGGTGACCCACTCCGTACCATTGAAGGTGTAGAAGCAGCCTGTGCTGAGGTCAGCGTATACTGCACCGTTCTGTGGATCTGTCTGAGCCGTAGGTGGGCCGAATCCGCATTGTACTTTGGGTGGGCAGCCTTGAGGTATTGCTTTTTTTGTTCCTGACATTTTTGCTATTTATTTCTGGACTAACAGAATTTTTTTTCAATTATCATATATATCATCCACCGATCTATCCACCGATGTATCATGACTCGGCTGTTCTATTCCAGACCATCTTCTGACTTCTTCGAGGTTCTTGTAGGCGAGCTTGCCTATCTTGCTCCATCGTATGAGTCGCCATCCTTGTGGGACTTTGAGATCTCCGAGTATGGCTCTGAGTACTTCGTTTATCAGTGTCTTGACGACTGTGGGTGGGATCCCGAGCTCTGAGTACTTGTTCTGTATGTGGTCGAGTTTTTTCATCTTGCTATTTTTTTATATATTATTCAGCACTTCGCCATCTCTCAAAGTCTTACCTTCTACATAAATGTTGTAGATTCTATTAATTCTACTTGAGTCTTCCTGATTTTCTATTTTCTGTCCTAGTAATCTTTTCTTTAAGAGAACAAGGTCTTTTTGATTCGTATTTATTTTAAATAAATATTCATTCATATTTGACACCATAAATTTTATATGGTCTATAGATTCTTTTCTTTTTAAATCTGCAATACGTTTGTCAGTTGCTTTCTTGAAAATTTCTTGAATTTCCTCTTTTAAACTTTTGGGTTTGACGACCTGATACAATACAAATAGTCCGATGAAATATACTAGTGGTTTCATATGCGTTACTGGTTCAGTGGATTAGTGGAGAAAATTGTCACTTTGGTCTGTTGCTCTCCGTCCCATAGGAGGGCATTGCTTATTGTTCTGCTCATACCACCGTCCTTGTCTTGTAACCTTATGTTGTATGTGCCGGCACCGTTTCCTATTTTGGCATAGAGTATTTCTTCATAGGGTGCCAGGCTTATCTGTGTGACGAATCTGTTGTCTATGGAGCAGAGGGTGCCATTGGCGATATTGAATTTGTATTGTGCGGTGGCGGTGGGGGCTGCAAATTGTGGGGCTGCCCTCTGACTCCCTGAAGGGAGGACCGCTGTATCCTTATCAATAAAGGTGATTTTCTGACCTTCTTTTATTATTATGCCAAATACTGCCGTCAGTGTTAAACCAATCACAAAAAAAGCTACAGCCCAGTTTATTTTTTTACTATCTGAATAATTTCCCATTTTCTCTTCTATTTTTTTTATCAAATGATGTTATCATTTACTTTTTTCCATTTTTCCATTCTAATTCCCTCTATTAATGACTGTGAGGTTTTGGGATTGCCATATATGTCAACTGATCTTCTGAATCCAGCTGCTCTGATTCTGTTTAGAAAATGAGATAACTCATTACTTTTAGTCGTGAAAGCTATCTTTATCTTTCTGTGTAAAGGCATATCCATAATTGACATCTGAACAAACCCCATTTCCAGTATTCCATCTACAATATCATCTACTGACTCACTGGTAGTGGTCTGTAGGTATTGAAAAATTTCTGATTTTTCTGGTGTTAGGTTTACTTTCATCAGTGGTTTCATGTGTTCTTTAACTTTTCTATTTTTCTGATTGCATTTTTAATGGATTCCTTTCTGTATTCCCGAATAGCCTTTTTTAGTGCTAGTTTTTGTGTCGGGTTTATTCTGGCTCTATATTCAAGATGATTTATGAAGTCATGGATTTCTTTCTTGTGTTTTCTTTCTTTGTTCATCTTCATGATTATATGATGTTTCTGTAAGCTCCACTCATCAGGTCTATGGGGTTCATCTTTTCTAGGGTCATACCCACTAATTGTCTTTACAACTATCTGTGTTTCTCTGGTAGGATCTATTATTTCAATTATGGTCTTATGATCTCTGACCAGGTAGTGTTTTCCTTTTTTTATTTTCATTCTAAACTCGGAAAGTGCTTTTCCTTTATTTCTTCTATTTGTATATATGAATTCTCAATTATAGACTCCAGAAACTCAGGATGATCTTTGAAGTTTTCGGGGTGGCTCTTTAGGTGTTCTATTCTTCTGAGTCTTACTCTTTTCCATATCTCATATACTTCTGGTTGTGAGTAGTAGGCCCTTACACTGGATGGATCTAACTGGCCTTGATCTTCTCCATATGTTTCTGGATTATGAGGCTTAGTACAGGTGACGTGATCTCTTCCAAATCTCTGTTCTGCATAAAGTATAAGTATCGTATCAGATACCCTAAGTGATGACATTGTATCTATGGCAATTGTGGGCTCAGTTATTACTGGTCTATAGATATGACTAGTTACAATAGAATCATTTATTATGCTATAACCTCGCTCTTCAGTAGGAATAATCCACTTATTAGTATGGAATGAACAATACTTACTATGACTTTCTAGGCTTACAATAGTATCTCTAGTCTGACTTATCAGAGCTCCTTTAGTTTTCCCTACACCAGGTATATTCATACCTATTTTCCGCACTTGAATGTCTACGGTCCACCCTATGTATTTTTCATATTGTGAGCAATCAACCGTAAAAACTTGCTTGTCTAGCGTAGATGGTGGATCACACGATACTAAAATCAGAAGCAATAATATGTAGGTTATGTTTTTCACTTATCCAGTTTTTTGATCCAGTCCATTAATGTTTTCACGAGTTTGGGTTCTGTTATGTCTTCTGAGTATGCTATCCTATAGAAGTCGGCAAAGTTTTTCAGTTCGTATATCTTGTATTTTCCTCTGATCGTGGAATTGGCATTGGGTTTTCTGAGGTCGTCGAGGATGCGGTCTATGAGTTCTGTGGAGATCGTAGGCTTGGTATCCGTGAAATCCGTGGTGATGTCCATGACGTCCACGATGGCTGCTATCTCTTCTTCAGTGAGTTGTAATACATTTCTGAAATCATCCATGGCTTCCTTGTCTGTGATCTGCTTGAATGATTTTCTGTTTATCTGTATGGGCTCTGCTGCCCTCTGACTCCCTGAAGGGAGGACCGCTTGTTCTGCTGTCGCTGATCTATTGCCATTGAGTGGGCAGAATGTGAAATCGAAGAGGTCGTGTACGCCTGTGCTCCATACGTTTGCACCATTGGCATATAGGGTGATATTGAGATAGACTGGGGCGGTGGATGATAGTGTGGCAGTATGCACGACTACACCATCGTATAGATAGGTGACTGTATCGCCTACCCTGCGTATGCAGACTCTGCACTCATCAGTATTCGTCAGATCTATCCAGCCTGTGGGCCAGGTGTTCTGATGTCGTGGTCGCTTCCAGTCTCTGTCGAGTGCATTGAGCTGGTAGTTATAATTATATGTTCCGAATATTCCCCAGAATGAACCTGGTGGACCCACATTGACCACTGACAAGGTGGATGCTCGTGTATAGTCCATCGTGTAGCACATCTCGAAATCGCCATACATGGGGCAAGCCGAGGTGTAATATCCCACGTTCCAGTTAGGATTGAGATTAGGATTAGTCGTGGAATTAGAGGGTTCATTCACATCAGGGACATTGATGCAGGATTGTTCTGTCACTGGATCTTGTGGTTGCTTGTCGGCGATGATGTTTCCATTATCGCAGCTATAAGTTATGACTGTATCCACTCGCTCATTACTGATGGTGCAGTCGTAGGCGCCTGTTATTGTTTCATCATCTGGAATTATTGTCTTATCACAAGGATCAGGTCTAGTGTTTTTTTCTATCTGACAAAGTTTCTGATAACTAAGCTCTGCAAGCTCTAACATCCTGTCACTATTGCACTCCTTGGTAGCCAGTACCTCGGTGTCCTCACATTCTTCTTTGACGAATACCCCTTGTTTTGTTTGGAGATCAGAAACCACACCCTCTATGGTGAAATCAACATCTGAAGTACCACAAGGGACTCCTACTTGTATTTCTATTTGTGAGCCTCTAGGGGAGAGATCCATTATGGCTACCCCCAGCCCTTGATTAATGAAAGCTGCGGTCAAGGCGGTTATCATTGACGCCTTGTTCCCGTCATTGGTTATTGTAGCACATACTGGTGTTCCGTTATCTATGATTATGCAGTGGGTTACAGTCGGATCATTTGCTGGTGTCCCTATCCACATACTCCATTTTCCAGAAGTCCATTGTGCTATACCAGTCGTGCAGTCAGTTGTGGGGAAATCAACTTGGAACGGTTCGCATTGCTTTACTAGTAAAGCGTCTCTGGTCTCACATCCTAGATCTTCTGCGTAGGGATTAGGAGAAATAACAAGTGCAGAAATATCTTTTCCGTCAAATAGTATTACATCTCCATATTTTGCCGGACATATCCAATGTGCTTCCACTGATCCAGTGCCGTCACCAGTGCCATTCTGATTAGTGACATAATGCTTCCCTTCGTTCTCATTCCATGTCGTTATGAATGTACTGAACGGCATCGTGTATGGGCCATATGTCACTATCGCTGAAGGATTAGGTCTGCCCCTGGTAAGTCTTATCGCTGAGTCGAAACATTCATCTTGGCACAGTGTTGTGGGTAAGTCTATTTCTGACCCGCCAGAACCACAAGGTTCAGCACAGCAATCACCAAACGGGGTAGGTATATCTACGTCTTCACAATCCTTCCAGAATGTCCCATCACAATTAGTGAAGGATTTGAATTTCTCTGTTTTTACATGATTGATTATGTCTTTGTATGCCCCTACTTTTGTAGCGTCATTTGATTCTCTTATGACTGCTTTGACTATTGGAGAAACGCAACCTCCACATTCTATCAACCAGCCAGTAGCCCATAGCTCTGAAGTCGGAGGATACCCTAAATTATTTTGGACATCTCCTGGGGCAGTGGGAGAATCGTAGGCTGGGTATTGAGCGAGATTAGCTACGTGTCCAGCGTTGCAGCCTCTAGGGCTAGTGTGATTTGCACAGACATAAACAACCTTGCAATCCGGCAATTCAGCCTCTAGTTCTGTTTTGAATTTAGTAAAATAAGGTGCTGCCAGCTTTGGCAATGAGGTGACAGTTCCATCTTCATGAATCAAGTCTATCCCATTCTCATCTCCGTTCTGTAAGTGATTTCCTGAACCTGCCCATAGAGAATTATCTAAAATCCCATAAGTGTAATCTATACATACAAAATCAAACTTTGCCTCAGGCGGACATTCTGGTATTACTTCCAGAGGATTCAGATCATCACAACTTCCATAATAATTACCCTGTCCTAAAGTATGAGCTAATTGGTCATCATTTTCGTCTATAGTATAAGCTGATTCTGATATTTCTGAGCCACATATTTCATATAAGATATTCACATCACTGGTCACAATGGCTGCGGCAGTAATCACTGCACCGTCATCATCGAGTACTTCGGGACTTATCTCACATACGAAACGCAACTGATAATCACAGGCCGCATCATTACTGTCATTCATAGGTGATCCACATACCGAACCACACTTAGGCCATTCATCTCCTTTGTCGAGACATATTATTTCGTTGGTTACGCAGCCATCACCTGCATCTGTTATCAGAATATCCCCAGCCTGAGCGAATCTAGGCGGTGCTGTAGTGGATATTATTTCTGTCTTGATGATCTGATATTTCACATCTTGCTCACAGAAAGCAATATCTATGTACTGTCCGAATGCTTCTCCAAAGTTCCAACACAATTCGTAATCATCTATTAACGCAGGATGGACATTGGGTGGGCTTTTCCATCCGTGCCAAGCTCTTTTCACTTCGCAGTAAGGAATATTATATGCTGTAAGAGCTGCTATGATTGCATCCCTCCAGCGTATCATCTGTGTACCCCAATTTGTGCCAGCGGGCAGCGTTACAGGAACTGATATGCCATTAGCAGTTATCAGATTTACATCCCAGCTATAATTGAATCTTGTTTTTGAATTTTCAATTCCTGAGTGTACTCTTTTAGTTTGTACACAGTAGGTTATGGAGTCTTGGCATATCACCAGTTCCGGGCAGGGTTTTATTCTTACAACTTTACCATCTATCCTCTGCCAGCAGCAATCTTCAACTAAGTCTGAATATGAAGGTTGATAACCAATAGGTTCACCATCATTACAATATAGATCCCAAATAATATTGAGGTTCTGTCCGAAATTTACCGTAGTAAATCCCAAAACAAAGGCAACTATATAGAATAATTTTTTCATATTACTTTTTAAATAAGAGCAGCAAAAAGGTATTGCTGCTCTTAATTGTTTTGTTTTTTAAATCAAATCAGGTTTTACTGTACTGTATCATCAGTATCATCAGCATCCATCTTGATCAAGCAAGTACTGTATACATAGGCAGCAGAATCTGTCGTAGAAACATTTGCTATTGCAGTTGCCAGATCTTCACCTTTCAAGAATCCATCACAATCTTCATCTTGTGGTGGCTGTTCTTTAAGGCAATAAGGGGTACCTGCATTTACTGGTTGAGCATTCACTTCCAGGTATCCAGCACCTACTTTCTTTCTGCCTCCCTTTGCATCTTTGGCGATAAGACCAGCGTGCATAGGTGATCCAGAAGTGTTCAATAGTCCTGTAGGCGGTGTTCCATCATAGGCTGTACCACCGTTTGCAATAGCATGAGCTAGAATGTCTGCATAGGTAATAGTCTGACCTGGATCTAAACAGATAACTCCGTAGAAAGGTACCAAGTACTTTTTCAGATTGTCGCTCACGGGTGGAGCAGTTGTTATTAGCATTTTAAAATATTTTGATATGTCAATTAAATTACTTCCTTCAGTTCCCGGGGCTATCATATTGGGGTAGTCACCATCGAGGGCATATACTATAGTCTTGGTCTTGGGGTCGAGCCAGTCTTGTATCCGTATGACTGTTCTGTTTTCTGGCTTGGTCGTTTCCATTTCCTCCAGCAGCCAGTATTCGCAGCTATCCCCTATCGGCATCAGACTTGCCGGTACTTCCTTGAGGTATTCTGTGGCGTATTGTACTTCTGTGATGGGGGTACGGGTGCCATCAGGATTGATGACGGTGTACTGATCGGGTCCACATTCCATCTTGCACCAGCTGATGCTGGTCGGGGTGCAGTCTGGCAGCTGGTACATGCAGAGCATCTGACCGGCGACGGCTTTGGGTGGGAGGATTATGGGTTCTTGTTGCACTTCTATGCAGCAAGTCACTGTGACTTCCATCACCATGCACGGGCAAGCCTCTATGGTTATCTCCTGTCCTACTCCGAGCAGGGACATCTGCATCAGTCCGGATAGATACTTATCGAAATGTTCCGGGCAGCAGTACTTGTATAGTCTGCCATTTATTCTTAGTTCTGCTCCTGGTACGGTATCGGGTAGGATGCAGATATTTATTTTTTTCCAGCCGGCAGGTATTACCAGGGTATTTCCTTCCACGCCATCTATCGCTGGTAGTTGTTCCTCACCGAGACATACGACTGGTGTCCGGCAGAGGGTGGCCAGAATGGCTTCTTGTTCTGCACACCATACTATCTCATTGTAGTAAGTGCCTGTGCAAGGATTCAGAATTTCTTCCGTACCCATTTCTGGCGGGCCTACGCCGAGGTTACCATCCAGTCTGATGGTCTTGAGATAATCGCAGGTCACGGGCGGTGGGGTGAGTATCATCATCCCTGTTACCGGGTCACATACGGCACCACCGTCACCGTTGATATTATTCTCTATGTTATTAGTGGTGTAGTACTCGTTATTGTATTCGTTATTGTTGGTTACATTATTGGTGACGTATTCATTATTGGTTATGTAGTCGTAGTTGTTAGTTATGAAGTCGTTGTTATTGGTTATGTAGTCGTTATTGTTGGTTACGGTGTCACCTTCGTTGGTGATATTGGTGACGTTATCCCCTTCGTAATTATTGGTTATGGTGTCGCCGCCGCCATTACCTGCCTCAATTGCCAAGTCTTTAAGCATGCACTTAATAGCAATATTACTTGTCCCTCCATTGTATCCTAGTCCCATAACTATCCGTGGTTATTGTATTGGTTATAGATTGCTTGTGTATCAGGATCACAATTAATTTTACATAAGATTATTGCTTCGTTTCTAGGGCCTAGCCATATTGCTTTTCCATCATCATCGCAGGCTGGACTTCCGTCTTCATTTATTTTGCATTCGCATTCTACCTGTTGGCAGAAACAAATCGTAACAGTTGTACCTGGCTTTATTACTGAATGACCATCATTAGACCATAGTGGGAAAGATCCAAAAGGTCTGATAGGTACTATATTGTCAACTCTTATTAATGTGTTACCGCCATTGATAACCATCATATCATTACCCTCTACCTTTATTTTTTTGGTTTCACATATTAATGTGTATTTCCACTCATAAAGTGTAATGTTCTTTTTTTCATATACCGGTGCAGGGGTATTGATCCTGGTCGGTGGTATGGCACAGGGTCCAGGGGAATTATTGCATGATTCCAGATAACGCTGCACCTCTTCTGGTGTCATGGGGGTAGCCCCTTGCATCACAGAAGTCATTGCAGACTCAGTATTTCTGTATCGGTCCAGTGGATTCATTCTGATGGTTTTTGTAACAGGTTCATCATTGCGATCATGTCCACTTGCTCACCATTGGATACTTGTGTGAGTATGTTCAGTATCTCTGGTTTCTCATTGACTAGCTTACTCAGATTTTCCATGTGGTAGCCTATGTTATGTTTGCCGTCAGCTTTTTCCAGGGCTATCATTGCATTGCCCACGGATACTGAGGTCTGCTCTGCCAGTTGCATTTCTTCGGCATTTGCTTCTGATTCTTCTTCAGTAATCATCTCTTCTTCTGAGAAAAGTTGTTGCTGTTCCGGTTCTTTTGCCATGTCAGACAGGTTTCCTGTAATGGGTGTGGGTGTGGGACTGGATGGCTGTGGTTGTGATGACTTACCTATGCTGGTATTCGTATTTGCATTCGTATTTTGTTTATTCATACCACTGAATAGTTCCATGAACTTCAGTGCTATGGGACTATTGAGTATTATTTCTGGATTCTCCATGCAACTGGTGAGGAAGGTGTGACCTATGCCATTCTTATCATACTTTCTTTTCTTGAGTTGTGTCTTCAGATCTTCTATCTCGTCATCTTGTGCTGCAAGTTTCATTTGAATTTCAAAGTTTTCCATTGCTTGGCTGACTGCCTCTTCAGTACGTTCAGTAACTTTTCTGTCAAATTCTGCCTGGGTCATTCCCCCTATGCCACGACTCTGAGCCAGATTACTATGAGCCAGATTACTATGAGCGCCTATTCCTGCAGACGGGTACTGCTGCATCTGGTTCATGGGATTATAAGCGACGGGTAGCCCTATCAGTGAACTATCGAATACTGTCTTGGCCGTGGCCTGGCCTTGTGCTTTGGGTGAGTTACTGGCTGTTATCGTAATGAGTGGATAGTTTCTGGCATTGCTGTATATCCACCGTTGTAACCAGGCCCAGGTCTGCTGTACGGTCACATCATCTATGTTCACACCAGAACCCTTGCCAGGGATGGATGATATGAACTCTGTACGGCCAGTATTCTTGGACATGAGATCACCCTTGTAGATTTTCAGAAATGGTGCTCCTTCTCTGAAGAGCCACTCTCTGAGCTGATCTATGTTATTGTTATAACTGTTATAATGGGATCCGTACACTGGCTTGATGAATTTTTTACTTTGTGTTTTCTAATAAAGAGTCAGATTATCTACCTATGATGCAATTCATTATGGAATTAGCGGTGATCTTGTCACAGTAGTATAGCGTGACTTCTATCACTGAATTTTCCGGTATTTCTGTTTCTGCTCCTGGCTTGCAACAGATTGCGATCTTGGAATCATTCAGATTAAGACCATCACCGGCGAGTAGGCTTCCATACTGTCCAGGGGCGTGGGTGCAGTCTCTGGCGTATGTGATGACTGGAACGCAATCGAGTATTTTTTTTCCTTTGGTGTCCACCATCTCGAAGAACATATTGCTCAGAAACTTGGCGGGCAAAAGGGATTTTCCAGACTTGGCACAATCTGATTCTGATTCTGGTTTTCTGACAGACATTCCGAGTATCTTAGTACCAGTACCGAATTGTGTCATCTGCTTAGGAAAAGGACAGGAAGTGGCCTTGGCTATGTCTACTTCAAAAGTCGTAGCGCAGGGTATGGCCCATTGTCTGAACAGAATGAGATCCATTAAAAACTTGAAAGGATTCATTTGAGAATTTTAAAAAAAGTATAGGAAAAAATCACCCGTCCCGAAACAGACGGGTGATTTCTATTTTTATTGAGAATATTCTGATTACTTGATTCCGAAAGTGGCTATGCCATTACCAGCGGGGCAAGATGTAAATCCTGCAAGATTAGAAATGACATTTCTGTTCAGTTCTCTACCGCAGAACATGATACCCACTCTGTTACAAGTAGGGATACCACACTCATCATACATGCCCATGATGGCTTTCTTAGAACCTTCTTTTAATTCTATGGTCAAAGAATTAGCCTCATTACCTTGTAGAGTAAATCCTTGCTCAAATTCGTAGAACGCAGAATTAATGTCGAACTCTGGGAATACAGGTACGAGTCTTTCTTCAGTCTCGGGTGCATCACCCTCGGCAGCAGGCGGTCCTATGACAACTTCCTTATTCTCAAATCTGAACTGGCAGCAAGTTTCCTTCTGAAGTTTCAGCATGGGGAAGTCCGGAATACTGGTGTTACCAGATACTGAGAATCTGGCCACGGAATTAAAGAACGCCTGTAGGGCTCTATACTCCTTATTACCTTCATCATCTATGTGACCGAAGTAAGTAGGATCCGGTGAGCAGAATATCTTACGGCAGGGCATTCCCGTTCTATTGCTCCCGTGGGATGCGATGGCACTGGTGTCATTACCCACTGAATCCAGATTTTCCTTGATGAAGTACAAGAGCATTCCTGTAACAAAGAAATCCTTATTCTCTTCCAGTTTCCTATCCTGAGCGCCTGCACCAGAAACCGTATCTCGGAAATCAAAGGTATAAGTCGGTGTATCCTCAGATAGCTTGACAGATGATGAAAGGAAAGTCTCATTAAGAGGAAGATTAGTATCAGCAGAAACCTGGTATCCGAGACCATTGTTATTAGAGGCTATGAGAGCTTTGATGGCTGATAAGGCACCTCCGCCTCCTACCACGATATTGAGATCATCCTGGTTACCAGAATAACCTATTGCATCATCCTGATGAGGAATCATGGCACCCCCATGAGCAATAGCCATACCTGATACTGAGCTGGAGAATATTTCCATGAGATCAAAACCCATGGCCCAGGCTACAATAGCTGAAAGGGCCATAACTACAAACAAAAGTTTGTTTGAAAAAATATTTTTCATTTTTATAAAGTGTTGTTTTTTCTAGTTGTCATCTTATCTGTGAGCCTAGTGTGGGACTCATTACATGACAAATCGAAAAAGAGATTTTTTAAATAATTGTGTCAAAAAAAAAATTGTTGCCTGATCTTTATCAGGCTCGGTTTATGATTCTAATAGTCCTCGGCTGACGTCTAGCAGCGTTATTGAAATTAGAAGTAGAATTGAAATCAGGAGCAAAGGCATTGCCGCTTCCTCCATCGCCTTTGAGACTGAGGATGAATTTCTCTATCTGATTGTAGATGAGCTCCAGACCTGCGTCCACTGCCATACCGGCTCCATATGCGGTTATGGTTGCTCCTTTCTTAGATGATAGATACAGACCTAGTGCTGCCTTGGATACTGATAAAGCTGTCGCTGGAATGAGTGGCTCTCCTGTAGGGTTACCATTTTCATCTTTTTTTGCAGGTTGCAAGGCAGACACGAGTCTGCTGGTAGCTCCCCCTGCAACGCCATAGGCTACTGTGTCCAGGTTGTCCATGACCTTATCGACGAACGATTTTTTTGCCATTTTGTTAGATTTTTTTCCTATAGCGCAGGACTTGCATGATTTTTTAGAACTACACATATAGAATGATTAATAATTTTTGTTATAAAAAGATATTTATGAATAGAAGCGCCTATGACGCCTTTTTCCTTCCTCTGGTTCCTACTACGGACCCGCAACCCCTACCGAGAGACTTGGCTCTTGCAGATGGGTATTTTTTTCTGAGAGTTGCCAATGCTTTTTTGACTTCTGCCGCAGTTTTATAAATCTTTCTTCCTCTTCTGGTATAATTTTTATTGGATAATGAAAACGACTTTTTAGGAGCCACTTTACATTTTGTCTTCTTACTGGAAGAAGTGGATGATTTCTTTCTGGAAGAGCTTTTTCTAGTACTGGATTTTCTTCTCTTAGTGGAAGAAGTAGTGCCAGTGGAGCCGTAGGGCTTTTTTCTCTTAGGGCCCTGGAATACGATGTAATACTGGCCTTTCTTGTGTACTCTGGCGAGGTATCCCCTCCTTCTGATTATTTCAGCTTTCTTAGCAGAGGTCGTTCTTGAGGTAGACCTTGAAACTTCTCTAGCTGGCTTATTGCCTATTGTCATGATAAAAAAATTTGTTTAATGAAAAAAATATTTATAGATATAAAAAGGTCTATTCTGCTGATTCTGATTCCATGGGTTGTAATTCATTATCTGTAATGTATTTAATCACCGTATCGGCTATCATTCTGCCGGTCTTCTGTATGTTATGGTAATCGGTTATACCGTACTGCTGTATCAGTGTATTGGCTTCTGCTGATATGGTGAGTACTGAACTTTGCTGCTTAGTTATCTCCATGCCTTTTTCCAGTGCTTCTGTGAGTGAGGGGCTGGCTGCTTTCCGTGATTCTGATTTCTCTCTGGCTGCTCTCATCTGTGAGGCTACCTTGATCTCGCTGTCGCTCATGGGTACTGACATCTGATACATCTTTCCATTGTTGTTTCTCAAAAAGACTTTCTTAGTAGGTCTGTAATTTTTAGTTGATTTTTTCATTTTCTAGTTGCTTGATATTACACCTGTTTCAAAATTTATCTGTGCTGATCTTCCTGGTGCTTGGAATTGTATGACTCTCCTATTGCTATCCGGGACAAAAAAGTACAGATCAGTTCCATTGCCCAGCATGACGTGCTGGTTGTTATTCTGATTCTGAGCATTCTGTGCGGCTTGCAGGGTAAGTCGCTGACTGAAAGAGCCATAGCCCACTTGCACATCATCCCCTGGGGTGGGTAGTATGTTACTCAGTAGTATGGGCGGTCCTTGTGTCTGGTTATTATTATTGTTGTTGTTTTTTTCTGCTCTATTATTGAATACGTCGATTATCTTATCACCGAGCACTTCCCACCATTTCTGACCACCGCCGGTATTACTTCCACCGGTATTATTGCCACCGGTATTATTGCCACCAGAATTATTGCCACCAGAATTATTACCTCCACCAGTATTCTTATTGCTGAAATAACTTATACCTGCTATGGCTGCTGCACCTGCGACACCTATGAGCGCTACTGTCTTAAGGTCTACCTTGGATGTACTTTTTTTCTTTCTCACTATTATTATTTTTTAGATAAGTAGTAGGCGATTCCTGCCACGGCTGCACCTCCTATGAGTAACCCCGTGGTATTACCTCCAGAAAAATCCGGCAGTAATCCACCACCTGATGATGCTGAGAAGCTACCGTGATCTATTCTATCTGCTGATACATTCTTGAACCCCATGGACTCTATCTGCTGCTGAAGCACAGTAGTCTCTTGTTTCATTTTTTTCTTCAGTGCTATGGTAGCGGCTATGCCTCCTATCAGTAACTTGACCAGCGCTATTATCAGAAGTACTTCTGTAACTCCGAATCCCACGGAATCTCTCGTATCTCCATTCTCATGATCCTGCTGTGCCAGTCTGAGCTGTTCTATGGTTTCTTGTGGGGTGAGTAAGCCTACGTCACTGCCTGCATTATTGGATAATATCCCATTCTCTGTCCATTCTCTGAGATTGGCCCTGGATATGCCCGTGAGGCTGGATATACCATTGATGTAACCTTTGTGTTTTCCTACTTTGCCCAGTGACAGGGCAGTATTCGTAAGTCCCTTGATCTGTGATGGCGTGATGAACTCGTATAACGCATGGTGGCTACCGGCTTCCCACTCCTGGTTCAGTATGTCTCTGAATTTCTGTTCTCTTTCGCATTTTACTCTAGCTGCTCTACCTGCTCTTGATGCTTCATTTTCCCACTCACTATATCTTCGTTCATATTCCCTTTCCTCTGCTTGGTCATATCCATAGTCTAATCTGTCAGGTGGTGGATTTTCTCTGCCATATTCTATTCTGCCTTGGTTTTCCACCTGGTTACAATTCAGCTTAGGAATAAGACTTTTATTCGCATTGAAATTATTCCCTAAAAATCCTCTGGTCTGCTTTGATGCAATTTTTATCTTGCCTGCTATGGTCTGCTCCACTGGGCTGAGTAAGCCCGTGAACGTGGGCGATACACCGTGCAGGTCCTTGGATGCCTGATATATGAGGTTCTTAGCTCTCTGATACTGACCTGTGGGATCTCCATAATATGCCTTATAGATGTCCAGCCGTCTATCCATCAGTTGCAGTAGGGTCTGACCATCTGAGCTGCTTACATAGTCTATGTATTTTTTTCCTGCTACCTGAGCTGGAAGTCCTCGTGATATGGCGGCACTTCTGGTCACTTTCTTTTTTTCTTTCTAATGGTTATGACAGGTCGGTTTCTCTTATGCGGTGATGATACATTGGATTGCTTCAGTATCACCAGACCCATGGCACCATTCTTGAAGTCCTTCACCGTATTTGCAATTAATTGTATCATTTTTTTTTCTTGGTCTTGTGTTTTTTTTAATCCATCTGATATATGAACCATCCTAATAATCCTGCTGCCACTCCCCACTTTATCCAGGCAGGTTTTTCTGTTTTTCCTCGGTATTGGTTACCTATTACTTCGTTATTACAGAGTGCCTTGGTATCATAATCTTTCTTGAAAGAATACGGTCCTTCTTTATCGAATCCCTTGTAATAGGTTGCATCCATGATGACCTCTCTTCCATCTGGAAGAATTGCGATCACGTATATGTGCTCCAGTCTTTCCTTTTTCGGATCATCCTTGGGCCAGGCTACGAATCTGTAGTAATAGGGTATTCCCATTCTCTTGAGCTGGGAGGCTATCACTATGCTGAACGCCTTGCAGTCAGAGCTACAATATTTCGACTTGCTGATGATGCAGTTTCTTGTACCCCAGGCATATTCCGGGGATCTTACAAGTTGCATTCCTTTATCATCCAGCTCGTAATTCATTTCTGACTTGACCCTATGGTATAATTTCCTGAGTCCGTTATAATCTGCTTTCAGATCTTTTGATATGTCGAGTTTGTCCTTATGAAATCTGCAATCTTCCTGAAGAATCTCATATATCACATCGTATAGGCTGCCATCACGCTTTACGAGATTTACACGGCCCTCGTCACCTCTGTAGATTTTCATCTTTTCGGCTTTATCAGGCTCTTACTATTCTTACTCTGGACGGCAACGCCAAGTTGCCACCACCTATGCTCAGGATCGGATTGGAAAAAGATATGTTTCTTCCTCCTATGTTGGCTTTTCCCACCAGATTTATCTGGCCGAGACCTCCACCGGCTATGTCCACTATCCTGGTGGCCAGTCCACCTATGGGTGCCACTACTCTGAGTGTCATTTTTCCCACTTGCCCCGGTACTAATGTCAAGGGTTGTGAGAACGAAACATCAGCGGCTTTTTCATTGATGGTTTTTCCATCCACTGCAAGAAATCCGGTGAAGCTGTCTATGGTAACTTGTGTAGGCAGATCAGACCTTACATCTATTTCCATGTCGAAACTTATGTTCTTGAATGATGGCTTTATATTCTTGACTTTGAAGCCTTGAAATTTTATTTTTTCGGCTAGACTATCCAGTGCATTATCACTTCCGAAGTAGATATTACCTAGAAGTAACAATCCTATGACACCTACTATGACGTAATTATTATTCATACTCTGGCCTTGAATCTAGGGTTATGGACTAGTGATGATGTTCCTGATAATCTTCCTCTGACAACCGGGTAGAAGACGGGTAATCCATTAGCTGATCTATTAGCTGTAAGGTTCTGACCTGATCCGGATGCACCTTGCTTATGTGTCGTGACTGCGGCTGCACCTTGCTCTACGGTACCGACCCATACCTGGAAGAGCATGTCCTTGTACTGTTGTTGTCTTTGTTCGTATTGTGCTATGAGCTGATCATAGGCATTGGCCTCATACCACATGCCTGCGACTTTCTTGAATCCGAGACTATTAGCCACGGTGTCCGGTATGATGACATTTGTTCCGCCATTATATGAAGAAAGCAATAACCACTCTGAGGATAAATATTGTTGTGGATCGTAACAGCTTGTGACTTTGGTTGCGTCCACGAGTTGTCCAGAATATACAGGGCCGCTACACTGAAGACCTGATTTTCTCCCGAAAAGGAAATAACCGCCCACCAGCAAACCTAATCCTATAAGTATATCTGTCAGTCTCAAATTAACTTGATTTTTTTATGTTGGACTCGAACCAACGATCTTCGGGGTATGAGCCCAACGAGTTACCAGCTTCTCCACCTCGCAGTATCAAAGTATGATGACTAAGTGATGCTTGCAAATGTCTATGACCTTGTGTGGTGTTACGTGTTGTTAGTTGTTGTTATTTGTCATTAATTGATGAATGAGTGTTATATTGTAGGTAAAAAAAGTATGAGTAATCGAATTATGTATTTTTTGTTTGTTGCCTTACTGGCAGGTGTAGGATGCTCTTCTTCTGAATGTGAAACTGATTGTGTATTCGGTGATGTGCAGTCAGATTGCAGTTGTGACTGTGCTGAGGGATGGGAAGGTCCGCGATGTAATAGTCCTAAAGAACCTTCATACATACAGATCACGGAAATATCAGTGGATAATGTACCTCTGGTATTCGATGATGGTTCTGTATCGGGTGCAGAATGGGATAGTGACGGTACTGGTGCAGATGTGTATGTGGCTTTTGGTATTACCTATGATCTGATCATAGGTGCTCGAACATATAATATATATGATAATGACAGGTCTTACATATCATATGATTCAGCAAGGCTTGGGTCATGTCTCAAAATGTTGATTATTGCATTCTTTCCTTTCATAAAACAAAGGGTACAATTCCCTAGAATAGATGGTATTTCAAGGTTATAGTTCTTTTTATTCCAGTATTCATTAACTAGGTGCTTGTTTATATTTCTTTCATCGAGTGGAAATTTATTTTCGACTTGTACCCATCTTTTTTTATTCCTAAGTATCCTATGCTGTTCATCGGATCTAAATCCTAGCATATTAACATACTTCATACCGATGACTTTACGACACCATCTTCTAGCTATTTTAATCTTTAATTCAATTGTGCAAGATCTTTTCATCATATTGGGTATCTCTTCAAATCCTCTTTTAGCCAAATATTTTTCATAAGATTTTTTTCCTCCCAGTCTAATTATTGGTATTTCTTCAAATGCCTCAAAATCATTAATGAATTTGTATGTTTTTGGGTGTTCTCTACCTGTATCACAAAAAACCACATAATCTGTTTTCGGATTATATTCGAGAATAGTCATCATAGCGGAAGATTTACCACCACTGAAATTGATAACTCTTTTTGTTAATAAACTTTTCATGCAGATAAGGCTAATAGCAGTGTTCGGTTATTGTTCTGGCTTCCACCCCCAACAAGAACAGTCGGCCCAGTAGGTCGGCTGTTTTCTTTTAGGTGTGGGTATTCCATTGATAACGAGTCACTTATGATTAATAATTGATTTATGCAAGGTGTTCGGATTTTGCCGTCCTGAATGGAGAAACCTTCAGGAAATATGGATTTCAGGAGTATGTTTTTACCTATGTGATCCTTGGTTTGGTATATATCGTGTATGTCATATAGCTTGGATATGTATTTTTCGTTGAGTTCGGGTATATTGACATATCCTTCCATTTTAATGAGATCGGTTTCTAGTATAGATAGTTTTCCCAGTAGTGATGCTCTAAGTCTCTTATGATCGAGGGCAGATAATTGTCCTTCCAGGTAGTCATAATCTATACGTTCACATCTGGATCTTATCTTATTGGCTTCCTTTTTCTTGTTTTCCAGTTGTTCCATTTCTGGCTTGAGACGTTCCTTTAATTTTGAAATAAGAATGTCTTTTGATATTTCTGGTCTTAGGAGTTTAAGAAAATCAGTAACTATTTTATTGGCTTTGGTGGCGCTGAGATATTTCTTGTCTACTGATGATCTGTAGTATGGGTATTTTTTCCGCTTGCCCTGAGTCCATTCTGTACGCATTGTCTTACCATACTTGTCTTGCAATATGCCCTTCAGTGGAAAGGGTATCGAGTTATGGGTATGCAGCGTGGCACTGTTACCTTTCTGATACTTGATCAGTCTATTCTGGATCTCCTGGTAATCTGATGCACTGATGATGGGCTCATGCTTGCCTAATATCAGATTTTTAGAATACTTAGACTTAATGAAGCCTGCATATACTGGCCTGGTAAATAGATCGTAGAATGTCGATCTACTGATGGGTGCATCTATAGAAGCCCATATGTTATTCCGGTCCTCTCCTTCCAGAAATCTAGCTACTACACTCTTTATCAAGGGTGCATCATCGTCTGGCACCAATATTCTTCTGAATTTACCACCGCCTGTCTTATCCTTGGACTCTCTGCGACTGTATCCAAAGGGTGCTGAAGCTGTATAATAACCCGCAAGGTGGGAGGCTTTGATACCATTTCTGGTACGGGTGCTTATTTTCTGTGATTCTATCTGAGCTGTGGATAGCTTGATGGACAGAAATAAGCTCCAGTCGTCACTATCAAAATCTATGTGCTCTGAAGGGCAATTGACTTCTATACCTATTTCTTTGAATTTTCTGATAAGGATAAGGCCGTCTGTGAGATCTCTACCGAATCTATCCCATTTCTGGACCCATATATGGGTAACTAGGTGCTCATTTCTCTTACATAGTGCATATAAGGTGTCCAGTTCTGGTCTATCAAAGGTCTTTCCTGATATGGTGTCACTGAAAGTACCGAGGCAGGTACCGGACACGAGTTGCTTCAGTTCATTTACCTGGTATTCGTGAGAGAAACCCTTTTTCAGTTGTTCTTCTGTGGAACACCTGGTATATATGAAGTGCTTTGATGGTTTCACCTGGTGTTTATATGATTATTTACACTAAATGTACAAACGATATTAGCCGATTATGACGCACCTATGGATTTATTCGTTATCAATCACAAAAGTAGCCATCCCGCAAGGGTTTTTTATAATATTCTCGGTATAACATTATCTTTAAGAAAGCATCGAGGTCGTCTTGTGTTGATAGCGTTGCAAAACTGTATCTTTCACCTTCATCTGCCTTTCTTATTGGGTCTGTGTATTCTATATACAGAGAATAATCACCTCTCCACTTTAAAAATGATATATAATAACATATATCACCTATCCCTAATGACCATGTAGGGTATTCTCTGTACGACTCACTTTGATTAAACCCCTTAGATATTATGTATTTTTTAGTTAGTTTCATTTTAATAATTTAGTAGCCTCCGCCACATTAAAAAATAGACTCTCGATATGCTCGTCCATTATCAGTAATGCCTCAGATCCATTATCATCCAGTCTGCTTTGGTTTCCATACTTTACCACACTTCACGCATTTAGTCTCGTTGGTTGCATCTGGCGGTGGTTCTCCGCAAATGTCGCAGACCGCTTCTTTGATGTGTTTTCTTAATAAATATTTGTCGTTGTGATATCTATTTATAAAGTCTGAATCTTTCGTTAGTTTAAATTTCTCTCTTATTATATTTACGTAATATCTATAACGATTGATCAACGTATTACCCCAGTTGTGATATTCTTTATCGCCTATTGTAAGGCAACAATCATACTTGCATCCATATATCCCCCATAGTTCTATATTTAGTTTTATAGAATTATCGCTATACCTAATGAATCCGATAAGAGTTTCTTCGAGGTATTCTAGTTCTTGTTGTTCATCTATGAATGATGGGAATATTCTTAATACTATGGTATTGACGTTATCACTTGGTTGATCAAATGTTCCTTTAACTGGCTCTCCAATTTTTGATTTTATATCCATTTATTTTCAAGATTAATCTTAAAAATCAGCCCGCTTTCATTAGTCTATCGTACAACACTATCGAACCAGCAACTGAAACATTCATACTTCGTTCGCCAGGCAGATAAACTATGTCGTTACATAATTCGATAGCCCTTTTAGTCAGTCCTTGATCTTCGGCCCCGAGTAAGTAAGCAGCTTGTTTGGGATGCTCATATTCTTTTATTGGTGTGGCGCTATCTAACAGTTCGATTCCAACGAGCCGACAGCCATAAGGTCGGTGGTTGTTAAAATCTTCAATGTCTTTAAACTCGAAAGTCGGTATATGTCTCCAAGACTTCATCGTGTCGGATGGCTGTCTTGTGAATCGCTTGCCAATAACGAAGATGAAATCTGCCTTCATTATTTGTGCAGTTCTAAATAGTGTTCCATAATTATAGTGAGTCTTCATATTGAGACATCCTATTCCAAAAAATCCTTGTGATCGCATCGCTTATATTTTTTAAGATTATCTAATTAAGTTTTTCAATTTTACTTCGTCGGTTAGTTGGGCCAGTCACTTGCCAACCCTCTTTAGAGTTTCTTCAATCATCTGTAGCCAATGCCCCCATATCAGACCAGTATCCTTTTACAGTTTTCATAGTTATATACTAAAATGTTGTATTTTTTACCTTTTGCCTGCCCTGATGTCCCTCACTATTAATGCCACGAGTGCATCATGTAGTAATTCGCTGTGCTCTGCCCTCTTGGAAGAGACCAAGATCAGTTTATTATCTTCTGGAAGTATGCAAGGGACGACTGCTGCGCTCTCGTTCTGATCTGCTGCACTCTTACTCCCTGATGTCCGTGACCGTGAATGTGACAGTATGGGATTTTCCGATTCAGGCTTCCTCATTCAGATATGATCTCTGATTTATCAGGGCGGTCATCTTGGTGAAGTTCCTCCTGAAGTTCGTCAAGTTCGTGAAGTTCCTCTTGGTAATACTTCATGATCATATGGCTATCCAATAAGTATTGAAGCACTGCTCCTATTATTATTCCTAATAATAAAATCATATGCACTTCAGATAGGCTGTAATGTCTGAGATCATCTGAGGGTCCAGTGTATCTGATCGCAGCAATACCGGGAATGGGATATTATAGTTGTCATTCAGTCCTGCTATGTGATCCATCAGGTATTCTTCCAGATCCGTGTAGCTGCCTGCCGGGCCATAGAGTGCATTGCCGGCGACTACCGGTGATGGTATCTTGCGTATCATCGTATCCGCAGTCATGACTTGTAACGAAGGAAACAGTTCTCGCATGGCGGCCATTATATCTTCTGTACTCGTACCGGCTATGTCCAGATAATTATCTGGTGCAGTATCTACCGCAGGATCCACCAGGCTCTGACCCATGTCCGGAAATGATGAAAGACCTAAGCCTCCAGACCAGTCCGGGCCAGAGTGACAACCGGCACAGTCTGATCGCATGGTCTTGAATCCTCTGTATTCGTCCGTTCTTATCTCTTCTTCTCCCCTCACTATGCGTTGCCAGCGGGTATCATTCCTATATCCTCTTACTCTCTGTGACACGTCCAGGCAGCAAGCGAGTATCCAGCTCACCTGATAGGCCGGTGTCTGCTTGGTTATCGCAGTACCCAGCTTGTCATTGATTTCTGACATGAGCGTGGGGTGCTGGTGCAGTCTCGTGGAAGAGAACTGGTTATGGCCATTCAGTGCCACCCAGGCTTGCATGACGCCTACCTCACACATCACCAGCGTATCTCTGACGAATGAAAACGGTACCACGGTGGTATCTATCCCAAAATGGGCGATGGCTTCTTCTGCTGTGAGTCCCTGGCCGAATCTTCCAGATACCCCGCCTATCTTCTGGAAAGCGAGATTGCTGAAGCTCCTGCTGTTCACCCAGGTCATGGAATCCACCTTGCCGTGGTAATCATCCCATAACCGGTATCTCTGCCTGGTCACTGTCGTACCAGACAGTGCTGACGTCAGACTGTGATCCACCAGACTGGCACCTTCCCCTATCCCACCGGGAAAGCCAGGATCCGGACTGCCCCCGTTCGTATCGTCCGTATGACAGTTAGCACAGGTGATCATGCCGGACAGGCTGATGGCCTTGCCCATGGAACCACTCCACAGGCTGTCGCCTATTTGTTTCTTGGTTATTGTTATCTCATTGAACGGGTCTGAGGGGATGCGTTCCGGATAGTGGTAGTGTGACAGGTCTTCCTCTGATAGTGTACAGGAGAAGATGGTGGCTACCAGCGTGAGGGTGAATACTGTGAGTGCAGTGCGGTGGAATAGTGTTGTTTTTTCTGAGAGCATTTTTTTTTGTTTGTTTTTTTTTCAAAAATCATCGTCTTTCCGATGTGTCACGATTTCTAGTGAGCTGCTACCAATTGTTTTGGTCTAATAATCCGTGCTCATATGGAGAGGTGTATCATTCATGGCGTCTGCACCTCATTCTAGCTGATAGCCATGCTGAATATTTCTTTCATGAATTGAATTTTTCTATGAATGCCTTGGTCTGTGATATGGTGAAGGGCCGGCGTATGGACTTGAAATGGCGTCTATGCACTGGATCTTTCATATCCAGGCCCATCACTTCCAGTATCACCTTATCGGTCATGTAATCCTCATAGAAGCGGGGTAATATCCTGGCACCATTCTGAGCTGTGGTGGTCGCGCCTACCATATCGGCTAGTTCTGTCTTGCTCATGGGGGCTATTGAGGACATCGCAATCATTTAGAGTGATTTTTTTTTAAAAGCAAAGGGCCAAGATTCTTATAATCACTTACTCAGGGTGGTTTGATCTCGGCCCAGATGCTTCTTTACTCAAAAGTTAAAAACAAACTATGTATAATTCCAAATAATACCGTAAAGGTACTATAAATATTCATAAATCATAAGGCTTTGATTATCAATAAGATGCGATTCCATATGACCAATAGGCTCAAAAATGGTTCTATTATGGGTCTAAATACCTAAATATCAGCTATTTATAGCAATATATTACCGACCCTATAAATGGCTGTTATTCCGTGTTATTGGTAGTGTATGGGTAGGAAACCCCCAATTTTTATCTAAAAAATTGACTTCCCAGCACTGTTCGGCACTGTTTCGGGACTTCAGGACTGGATCACCATCATCTGAAGACTGGATGATGGTATTTTCAATTTTTCAATTTTCAATTTATTTGTGATCGGGCTAGTTACTGGTTAATTAGTTACTGGTTACTAGTTTATATATACTATCAGTGCTTATATAGGTGCTTATATAGGTGCTTATATAGGTGCTTCATTAAAAAATGAATAAGCACTTAGAATATGCCTACTCAAAAAATAACTAGGCACTTAATAAATAATGGATGGAAATAGATAAATACTAATATTATCCAGAAAAGTACAAAAAGTGTTAAAAAACGTTAATTCTAGTTATTACGAACTTAAATAATTATTTAATACTTTGTAAACTAATTATATAATATATATTTACAGTAGGATATATAATTACTCACTCACTTAAAAAAAAACAACACTATGACCACTACGACAAATTATTTCGCAAAATGCGAAACCGAGCAACAGGCCAAAGAACTATTTAAAAAGCTCTTATTAATCCATCATCCTGACAAAGGTGGTGATACGGCCAAGTGCCAAGAATTAATATCTCAATTCCAAAGTTTTGAACCCGCATCATATGTGGACAATGATGGGAATATACAGAATACGGAAAACTGGCATAAAACAAATTTCAAAAAATATTCCGGCGTATTCGCTGAGCAGCTGCAAGATCTGATTATGATGGATGATGTTATTTTGCACATAGTCGGTTCATGGATATGGGTAGAGGGAATTAACGAGAATCGTATTACCCGTAAAATTATAGATGAATATCTAACTGATGAATACAAAGCTAATTTTAACAGAACCCGCAAATTATGGCAAGTGAAACCAGTAGGCACAAAATTTTTCAAGTATAACGGCATAGATAAAAGCCTAGACCAGCTCAAAAAAGAATATGGCGGATCAAGTATGAAGACCGGCAAAAAAATGAAAATAGCGTAAAAGAAAAAAAATCCAGTCGGAAACGATCAACCTGAGAAATTGAAAATTTTGTTTTCCGGCTGGATTAATTACAAAAATATATCACAATATTTATCACCTTAATCTTATTATAATGAAATTCATTTTTAGCACTTTAAAAAACAACGCTCCGATTAACCTAGATTTTGTTATCTCTTATGAAGCTACCAACTCTAAAGACGGCCTGTATAATACAATTCGTTTCAAAGTCCCGATTGTGGGGTCACCTACCATTATATGGAGGTATAACGAAGACGCAGAAACTAGAGACAAGGACTATTCCTTGATTTGCGCAGCCGCTAAGAATCAATAATTTTTCACGTCAAAAATACAGATGAAAAATAAAATACTAATACAAAATAAGACTTCACACGATATGCAAGATGTTCTGAAGTACTTAGCAGGAGATACGACTAACCTTCACTAACAAATTAAAAAAATAAACTGATGGCAGCAATTAGAGAAATAAAACCAGATTATGAGACTATATTAATAGAGCAGGATAATGTACTTTCTGACTTACTAGTATTCATCGAGAAACTCGAAAGAAAGAACATAGCACTGGAAGCTATAAAAATGAATATGCTCAATGACCAGGCAAGAAGCAAGCAAGTAATATCTGATATGGAGCTGATAATAAACAAGCAAAAAAATGATCTTGCTGATAGTCAGAATATAATATCTGAACTGAAAAAAGATAAGCCTACAAAGACAATAGTATCTAAAAAGTCATTAGATAGTAATGAAGATGAAAATCTCATTTTAGAATTGTGTAAAATGGACAAAAATATTATTCAGTTACTAGATGATATGGAAATTTTAGGTGATCATATTTATGAGTATATCGAAGGGCCTAAAAATAATATGATAGAAGTTCTAAACAGTTCAGGCATATTGGAATCTCAGATAGAAGATTATGAAAAAACTTATGATAACATTGGTTTCTTGGATGATATACTAGATACTGAAGGTAAAATAAATGAAGCCGTTACTGAAGCGGTGGACAATTACGATACATTGGATGAGGAATTCATGGTTAAGGAATTTAGAAAATTAAGATCTGATATTTCTAAAGGTGCTGTTAATTTGACTTTTTCACAACTGGCAGAAATGCTGCAAAAACTAAACTAATCACCATGACTAAGCGAGAAATTTTAGAATGTACCGGAATAGATATTGACAGTAATAGCGACTATGATCTATTCGAGTACTACGATAAACTGACTGGACCTATATCTGAATTACTCAATAAGTACGAACAATTATTTGAAGATATGGATTATATACAATGTAGGGAATTTGTAAATGAAGCGGAAAAAATAGGTTTCACTTGTGACTTTGGGTTAAGTTCAGAACTATATGACCTTAGATTAATCACCACATAAAAAACCTAAAAAAAAACAACACTATGATAAATAAAAATTTCTATCCTACACCCGCTAAGCTCTTAGACAAAATATTTCCACCTATAAAAAGCGATAAGGGAAATTTCACCTATTCACAATTCAGCAAGTATAAGCTGATATTAGAACCGAGTGCAGGCAAAGGTGATATTATAGATTACATTCGAGATAATCTATCTCATAGTTCATCGACTAAGTTATACGCTATTGAGAATGAACCCGATCTGCAAACGATACTGAAGACTAAATCTTGTAAGTTGTTACATGATGATTTTCTGACATTCACGACTCATCTGGCTTTTGATCTTATCGTGATGAATCCACCGTTTGACGCTGGGGCCAGGCACTTGTTACATGCTTATGATATTTCCAAAGGTGGTGATATAGTCTGTATCCTCAATGCCGAAACCATACGCAATCCATCTACTAAAGAGCAGCAATTACTGGCTAATATCATCCAGGATAATAAAAGCGTTGTTACTTATCATAAAAATGCCTTTGCGAATGCTGAACGTAAAACTAAGGTGGAAATTGCTGTTGTGAAAATCACGAAGCCTGCACAATTTACCTTTGATTTTGATCCTGGAGACATGAAACGTGAAGACAGGGCCAATGACATGCCCGATCTGGAAACGGATAATATGCCTGCGGTGATGGATGTAATGAAAAATTACGAAGATGGTTATAATGCCTCTATACAGGCTTACAGGGAATATCTTATTGCTGCGAGTAAGTATAATTATTATTGTGGAATATTCGATAATGACAGTTTACAGGTGTCACCGGTCAATTATCATACTCAGATAGAGCTCATTAATAGTTCTGCCTGGTCACAAGTGCTGAGGGAAACGAAATATGATAAGTTCATGACTGCTAAGATACGTGATGGTTTCATGCGTAAATTTGAAGATCAGAAAGATATTGCTTTTACCAAGGATAACATGATGGTCATGATAGATACACTGATGCAAGCGAGGGGCAAAATAATGAATGAATGCTTAGAGGCAAGTTTTGATAATCTATGTAATTATTCTGAAGCGAATAAGTCTATCATAGAGCACTGGAAAACGAATGATGCTTATAAAGTCAATATGAAATGTATAATTCCCTATGGTATCTCTGCTAGATATAGGGGGTTCGAGCTGAATTATCGTAGAACTCAGGAATTAAATGATCTCACTAAGGTATTATGTCATATGATGGGGGATAAATACGACTATGAAAAGGATGATCCTGGTAAGATATTGCCGCTAGGTGATCATATTAATGCCCAGGCGCATAAATCTCATAGTTCATATACTGGTCAGCTACTGGAAAACAGCGGAAATAGCCGATATTTTTACTATAAATTCTACAAAAAAGGTACTATTCATCTGAAATTTCTCGATGAACAGGTGCATAGATTATTCAATATAAAGGTCGCAGAAATAAAAGGCCATCCATTACCAGCCGATACGGCCAAAAGTGAGCGAGAATATGATAAGAAAACGGCCAGACAAGCCAGTAATAAGACCAGAAAATCGCCTAAAGTGCGGGTCAATAGTACCACCGGGCAATCAGAAATGAACCTGGGGCAGACTGAGTATAAGAAAGCTACATTAAGACGGAGAGTAAGGTAGACTTATATAAATAAAACACAAATTAAAAATACTGATGAAAAAGAAAATAGATCCTAAAGTGAAAGCTCGATTCAATGTACTGAAAAAGAGGCATAAATTATCTAATGATGAACTAGCCAAGATTTTCGGTTATAAAGATGCAACAAGTTATATGAATGGCAGTAACAGTGATCATTATAAGCTGGTATTCGTTACGGCTTATGACATGGCGCTCAGCGGGGATAGGGCGGATAGGAAATTGATAGAGAAAATGAGATTAATGTTAGAAAAAATAAAGTAAAAAAAAATATTTATTTATCACAATCAAAGCAATTAAGCGGAGAGTAAAAATTAAAATTAAAATGGATTACACTACAGCAAAAAAGGAACAATTAGAACAATTAAGAAAATTTGCAAAGACAGCAAAATGTGAATTTGTAGAAGATAGCTTCAGAAATAAATACTACTTTGTATTTGAAAACGATATTTCTGATTCTAACCTTGAATCTATTACGAGCAAAGAAGCAAATGATTTAGAAGATAAGATGATGGACATTGGTTTTGATGGAGCATTATTAGAAGACCAAATGGGCGACTTCTGTTCAAAAACACTATGTTTTGAAATGATAGAATTAGAATATTAATTAGAAAAATTAGAAATATCAAAAAATAATTAAATATGAAAAAGCACATCATTAATTTAAATTGCAAAAACTCTGAAATGTTAAGAAAAGCATTTAATTACATTAACCACTTAACTGAAAGCGGAGCGAAAAGATTTAAGCATGAAGGAAAGTGGAACGGTAGAAATTACGAACAAGCATCCTTTATCGCGAAACAAGATGAAGTTGAAAAAATTAAATCGGAAATCGAAAATCATTTTGGTGTAAAATTTAATTAAACACCAGCAGTTATCGGAGAACTCTATTAACCATACAAAAAAAAGCCCCTGGACACTACGCCAGGGGCCAATGTTTTAAATTAGACAGAAAAAAAATATTTTTCTGAACTAAAAAAAACAACACTATCTATGTCCAAGGCAATTATCGTACCGTTAATTGAGATTAGACGCTAGATTTCAGTAGTCTTACAAAGGTGAATTCGACTTTAAAATCCACTCTGAATAATAGGCACTCACCACACAAATGCAATTGTGGCACCATATTATATCGTGCAGTACATTTACTGGACATACTGCAAGATCATATTCGGACATATCACAAGGTCCACTCTTGGACTGGAAAGCTACTTTATCACCGCATTGTGGGCAATCAACCCATATGGTATCGAATTTTCCCATTTGTTTATTTTTCTTTACTATTTGATTTGTTAAGGGCTTTAGTGGGTGAAATATTTTCCATGGCATTTGCCAAGGCTTCAATTCTTAATAATTGATCTAAATCAAATTCATTAGATTCGTCATCTTTACTGTCAGAAAATAGATTATGTTTTGATAAATATGCTAAATTAAAATCTCTTATAAGTTTAAGTCTTTCCTTCTTATACTGACTCCAGTGCCATTCAAATAGTTCTAAAATTCTAATTTCCTCATACTTTGAAACTTCGGTTATCAAGCATTTTCTTTTTCTATTAATTTTTACAGATCTATCGTCATTATTTACCATAAACATTATCTGCGAAAGTATACTTTCTGATTGTTTGCAATAGTAGTAGGCAATTAGAACTCTTTTTTCGTCTTGAGTTATTTCATCAATGGTTATGCCATGCTTTTCCATTATTCTTTTCAGAAGTATTTCAGCATTTAACTTTTCACCATCAATTCCACGTTTAGAAAGCGCATATATCTTTCTTAGTCTTTCGTATAGTTTGCTCATATATATAAATTTTTTTTATCCCCAAAAAACATCTTCTTCCTCCGGGGTTGTTCTCTGATCATTCATGTTCTGGAATCCTGCGTTGATGTTTTCGGTGAACTTGACGTATTCTTTTAGGAATTTCAGTTTTGTGGTGCCTACTGCTCCGTGTCTATTTTTCTTGAGTATTATTTCTGAGCTGGTGTCGTCGTCTTCATCATCATTGATACCGTAGTATTCGGGTCTGTATATGAAGGTGACTATGTCGGCATCTTGCTCTATGGCGCCTGATTCTCTGAGGTCTGACAGTATGGGCCGCTTATCGCCTCCCCTGGTTTCCACGGCTCTGCTGAGTTGTGACAGGGCTATGACGGGTATTTCCAGTTCTTTGGCCATGGCCTTGAGGGATCTGGAGATGCTGGATATTTCTTGCTCTCGATTGCTGCCTTTCTTGTCCACGCCTCTCATGAGTTGCAGGTAGTCTATGACGATCATACTGATACCGTGATGCTGCTTGAGTCGTCTGCACTTGGCTCTGAGCTCGAATATGTTGATGGCGGGGGTATCGTCTATGTATAGGGGCAGGCTGGAGATTTTGGCCACGCTGGCGGCCAGTACTGGCCATTCTTCTGCTGACAGTCTTGCTTGCTTGATACTGGTGGCGGGTATCATGGAATCCATGGAGAGTAATCTTTCCACTAGTTGATCATTGTTCATTTCCAGGGAGAATATGCCTACTGGTCGGCCATTGGCTGCGGCATTGTAGGCCAGGGATAATGAAAAGGCTGTTTTTCCCATGCCTGGGCGGGCGGCTATTATTATGAGGTCTGATTTCTGCCATCCATTGGTCATTTTATCGAGGTGAGAGAAGCCGGTGGGTACGCCGGTGAGGGCTTCTGGTTGCTGGGATAGTTTTTCGAGTTTAGTGGCGACACCTGCGGCTATATTGCTGACTGGCAGAAAGCCGGTGTTCATGTTCTGGTCTGTGATGTCGTAGAGGGCTTGCTCTGTGGCATCGAGCATTTCCAGTACGTCCATGTCACCGGCGTAGGCTTCATTTATGGTGAGGGTGGAGATCTGTATGAGTTGTCGCTGGATATATTTCTGGAGGATGATGTGGGCATGATATTCTATATTGGCTGAAGAGCTTACCATGTTGGATAATTCCATCAGGTAATTGAGGCCGCCTATTTCTTCTAGTTTGTTGTTTTTGCTTAATTGGTTCTGGATGGTGAGTATGTCTATGGGCTTGCTATTCTCGAATAGTTGTGTCATGGCTTCATAGATGGCACCATGGGCCTGTAAGTAGAAACTTTCTGGTCTTAGTTTTTCTGAGATATTGGGGTAGGCGTTTTTGTCCAGTATGGCAGCGCCTATGACGACTTGTTCTATCTGGATGGCCTGGGGCATTACTTTTCGGTATAGGTTGGGTGGTGGGCCGGTGCTGCCCTCTGACTCCCTGAAGGGAGGACTGCTACCCTTTTTGCTGTGCTGGTTCATTCTGCTGCTGGTGGTGGTGTGCTGGTTAGTATTGATCCGTGTTTTATAACAAAATATATGTTGCCAGGTAGAGCACCCCATTCTGGATTGCCTTGTCTTATTTCTATCCCTTTGTGCTCAAGTCTTACTATTTTTTCAGTATCTGTCTTACTAGGATAACCCATTGTCATTATATTACTATCGAATTGCTTAATATACAGGCCGTAAACATCTATGACATGTTCTTGTGTATATCCGTCTCTCAAAGCGCATAAAGCATAGTTGATTTCTTTTATGGATAGTTCTATATTATTAGTTGTAAGCCTCTTAATCCAGTGAGGTGATATAGCTCGATAGTCTTCTCTCTTTATGCCGCTTTTGGTCATACGATACCATTTAGTTGTCAGGGGTAGTCTTAGATTCATTATTTATCTATTTGAGTTTTTTGATGACGGTTTCCATTCCTGTTTTCACGGTGCTGGTGGCTGCGTCTTGTTTCATCTGTCTGAACAGTCCTGGTGGGCAGGCGGTTATTTTTTTCTGTGCTTGCTGTGCCAGTCGTTGCTGGTTCTTGTGGTTCTGGAGGCTGTCTTTTTTCTTGATACGGTAGGCCATCAGTAGTTCATTGATCAGGACGAGGTTAAGGGGTTTGCTGGTTTTGCTGTGCTTGCTGAGGCTGATGCCGGGCAGCTTGTCCATGGATGCGAGCTTGAATGCCACTATGATCTCGTCCGTGGTGAGGTCTGTATATTCCTGTAAGACGTGTCTGGCGCATATCACGAGGGTCTTGGCGCTGGGCTGTACGATGCCACATAGCTCACTGGCGGTGGCGAGGTTATCCTTGATGATGGATATTACAGACTTGGGGGTGGTGGTCTGTATGAGGGATTTTATGGATTGCTTTTTCACTTTTTTCAAGATGCTAGGTGGCTGGACTCAACATTTTATCATAATAATTATGGAAATAATTCTGGAAATAATTCTTTGTTTAAGAGTAGTGCTTTGCATTGCTGTGTTACTTCATCAATTTGTTCGAGTAGGGTTGCCATTTTAGATATGGGCATACCTGCTGGATTTACTTTTGCCTTGTAGTTGTCCAGGATGGGCTTTACTGCTGAGGCGTTGAGATCTGACAGTAGGGTTATTGCGGATTTTATGTTTTCTATGTCATGCTTAGTCATTGGATGATTTTTTTTTCAATTAGTCAATAGATTGTATTCTTTTCTGAATCCTTTGTTTTCCATTCTTGTGAGGCGGGCTACTGTCTTGTTACCTTCCTTGACGATATATGTCACTAGGAGGTAATTGTAGATGGGTAGCCTGGAACCGTTACTGAGGTGTATGTTATCATGCTGGTCTACTTGTGTTATTGTCATGGATCGTGGCAGTATCTCTCTGATGCGTTTTAGGCTTTCGGGGGTTGCGTTCCATATTTCTGCTTTGACGGATTTTAGTTTCTTGGTTCTTTTGATGTAGGTGGGCATAGGCTGATTTTTTTTAATGGTTAAAAATTTATTAATGGTCATAGGTTCATTTCGTCTATGAGTCGCTGGGCTTCGTCTATGACGGTGGTGGAATCGTAGTAGGAATTAGTCTTGTGGGTGGTTTCTGGTTGTGTGGTATTGTACTGGGTGAATTTATTGAAGTGTTTATTGAGGTAGTCGAGGTTGCCGAGGTTCTTGAAATTAAAGTTGTCGATGTGGGATAGCATTTCTGTGAATTTTTCGAGCAGGTTTTCTGTGGTGGGTTCTGTGTGGGTGGAGATCTGCATGAGTTTGGTTTTTATGTGATCGAGTGCGGTGGTGTCGTTCTTATGCTGGACGTAGTGGGCTTGTCTGTTGTGGAACTCTGCTTGTACGGCTTGCAGGGCGAGGGTGTGGAAGTCATCGCTCTGCTGCTCTCTGGCTCCCTGAAGGGAGGACTGCTGGGAATTGTTCTCATTCTCTTTTGCTTTGTGTCTGATGATGGCGTGGTCGAGTGATTTTGAATGGGACTTGTAGTGGGCGAGTGATATGGTATTAGCTGAGTATTGGTTTTTTGATTTCTTGACCATTATGATGAATTTCCATTCTATGAGATCTCTGAGTGTGGCGCTGTAGGTGTTGTATGATGATATGCCTATTGATTCCATGGTCATTCCTGCGGGGAGATTATATTTTTCTTTCCAGCCTAGTCTATTGCAGTGTTCTATGGCAAAGAAGTAGAGTGCCGTGTGCCGTGGCTTGATCTTTTCGGGATTAGCGAAACAGAAATTGAACCAGTTGCGTGATAGGGAGTATCCGTTCACTTGTCAGTTAATTTTAATTGTTCGTCTATGGCCTGGAATATGGGCAGGATCTGGTGTGGTGCTATGGCATTGCCTAGTTGTTTTATCCTGGCAGCTCTACCGGGTACGCTGGGCGCTACTGGACTGATGGGTGGATGGTGGTGGAACAGGTCTGGTATGTGTTCTCTGTATAGGTCTTGTGTGGGGATGGTGGTGTCTGTCCATCCTATGGGGAAGGACATGAACCATTCTACCCAGTAGGGATTGAGAGCGCAGCCGTTATTATTCCATTGTTCTTTATCTGTAGTTGCTATTGTTCTTGTGAGATTTTGTTGTTTGTATTCTTGGTCAGCCATTGAAGGGCCTGTATCTCTATATTCTCCAGAAATGGGTGTAGGCAGATAAGACTTATAAAAGTCTGGATGCTCCACTGCTGATTCCAGATAGGACATGGCTACATCGTGACCTTTTCTTTTGCTTCTGTTCTGGTATCCTTCTTGTGCCCCGGCTCGTGGGGTGGGTATGTATTTAGGCATAGGAAATCCATGTTTAACTTGGGATGCTAGACTGCACCACTTATTACCATTTTTGTATCCACCGTCATCCATTCTCTTTCTGAAATCATCAGGATGTTCATCCCTATGTACTGTCGTTGGCGTGAGCAATAATGAATATTCGGTTTCGCTTGTGCCACGCCTGGACACTTGCAGCTGGAATAGCAAATGTCTGGACGGTATAATTTTCTTGGATAAGGCTTTCAATGATTTCATTAAGAACATAAGTCTGCCTTTTACGATAGAGATGTCTGCTATAGATCTTTCTGAAATAGTTTTTACTTTCCAGTCCAAGGAATACCCACTGCTCAAATGGGGAGCTATTTTCCATGCTGAGGATTCCAGCAACGTTTTCGCCAATGAACCAAGTGGGCCGGGCTTCAGATATGATTCTGATAGTTTCCGGCCAGAGATGACGTTCATCGTCAGTTCCTTTTCTCCTGCCTGCAACGGAAAAAGGCTGGCAGGGAAAACCTGCTGTGAGGACTTGGATTTTCTTGTAGTATTTTTTTGCATCTAGGTGGAATATGTCACGGTAATGTGTTGCTTCTGGAAATCGTAGTTTCAGTACTGCATGGGCCTTGTCGTCTATCTCGCAGGTGAACACCGTCTGCCACCCTACCCACTCTGAGGTGAGTTCCGGCCCTCCTATGCCTGAGAATAGGGTAGCTGATAATACGTTGTTAAACAAAATAAAAATCACTTACGTATTCGTATCTCATAATTCTCCCAGCTATTACCATTGGTGTCTTTATACCCACTTGGGTTTACTAATTCGCATCCGTGTTTCTTGACCGCATCTATAAATAGACCGAGGGATTTTTGCTCAAGTGATCCGCTCTTATCATAGTGCTTAAACTTGATACATTGCTTCCCATCTTGGTCTATATTTAATTCTATTTCAGTTTTCATAATTCGTGATTTTTAAAGTGTTTACAACTATCATTATACTCAATATATTTCTTTTGCAGCCGCCACCTTAAGCGACATTTTTAAAGAACGTAACCCATTTAGTTTTTTCGTGTCTTCCTGACGTATGTCCAAATAGAGGCTCATAGTCTATGATGTCTAGTATTTGCTTTAATGATACTTGGGATTCATTCCATTTGAAGATAAGAGTTCCCATAGGTTTTAGGACTCTCATACATTCATCGAATCCAGCTTTTATATCTAATTCCCAAGTTGGAAGTAGTACTCCATACTTCTTGGCCATCCAGCTTGTCTTACCTAACTTAAGCAAGTGTGGTGGATCGAAGACAACTAATTGGAATGTATCATCTTCCCACGGCATTTGCCTGAAGTCAGCTATAACATCCGGTTTCACTTTTACCGTTCTATCTTTTAGTACGTGGACTTCGTCTCTAATGTCAGCAAATAGAACATCTTTGTTTGATTTGTCGAACCAAAACATTCTGCTTCCACAACAAGCATCTAATATTAATTTATCTGTTTTCATTTTTTCTATTCTAACGTGTTCCATTATCATCCAATTCTGCCATCTATGGTTATGTGATGGGTTCGGGGTTTCAATTATGATTCGCTTTTTGTGAGAGTATGAGTTAGTTGAGTTGAGTTTGTCCCTAGTTGTTGCTTGCCTTGAAGAAGGTATAATTAAAGGTCTGATCATCTTCAAAGGTGTATTCGCTCAGTATTGCCGTGAGAAAGTAGTAGCCGTACTTGAGATAGAGCTGTGAGGTGGATAGTTCCACTTCTGTATTGAGTTCTTGCTTCATGTCCATTATGATTTCCTCCGGTGGCATATCTGAAAAGTTCTGATGCAGATCAGTGATGATGTCGGTCCAGTTCTTGCCTGTTATCCGCTGCACCATGTCTGCGAGTTCCCTGGTGAGTGGATTGAATTGCATGCTGAGGATTATCTTGTCTGGTATGGATATTATTGTTCTTGTGTTCATGTGTTTTTTGATTTAGATATATTGTCCATGTAGGTTATTATTTCTGCTGTGGTGGTGAGGCCCAGTTTTTTCTTGATTCTGTATACGTGGCTGTGTATGGCATTCTTATCTATTCGGAGCATTCTACCTATTGACTTGTAGGATTTTTGCTGTTGTAAGAGTTCGGCTATCCTGTATTCTCTGACGGATAGTGGTGACGTGTCTCTGAGTAGCGGTGGTGCCAGGGAGGCTGTTATTTTTTTCCATAGCGGTGAGGGTTCAGTGTCGATGATGGCTGGTATGGGTTGTCGGATGTTGAGTATTTTGTATTTTAATATTTCGATTTCTTGCTTGAGTGACTGGTGTACATGGAATGAGGTTGTACTGATCATTTCCATTTGCATAAGGCGTAGTTGTTCTTGTAGCTGTGCCAGTGCCGGATTATCAGAGGTGGTCGTATTCACGATATGATTTTTTAGATGCTAGATGCTAAGACCTAACAGGTAGATGAAATAAAAACGAGAAGAGGAAAATGAAAAATACTTAGTCGATGATGGTGATGGGGCCTATGATCTTGCTCTTGTCGAATAGCTGGCGGTTACCGGCTTCTATTACGAGTCGTGGAAATTCCACGTCTGCATCGAGTCCGATGTGTATCCATCTGTCATCTTCTGACAGGATACGACCTCTGACGTTGCCAGTGGTTTCCTGATAGGAGAAGTAGGCTACTTTATTTATTCTGCCGGGTGACGTAGTAGTGGTGGGGGTTGTGTTGTGAGTTGTAGTGTTAGTGTGCATTAGTGTTGTTTTTAAAAATTATTAGATGCTAGACTTGCTAGTACAAGTTTTAGTAGCTTCTTGTATCATGCTTCGTAGGTAATTTGACCTTGATAGGTGGATTCTTTTATAAGTTTTGCTCTTATCAGTATTATGAGGTGATTACGTATCACTGATTTTTCCAGTAGGGTGAGAAAGTAGAGATTAGATACTGTGAGGCTGCCATATTCTTGTAGGTGATCGTATATGGCAAGTCTGTCCTTGTGAGCTAGTATGCGCTCCAGTTTTTCAGGTCTTTGTAATTCTCTGAGTGTAAGAGATTCCATTAGTGTTGTTTTTCCTTTGTGAGTAAATCAATTCTCCCGCCATCCAGAAAGAGATATTGAAATAATTATATTATGCGGTTATATGATGAAAATTCACCTTTACTTAATGGATCAATAACTATTGACTTTTCCAGTGTTAAGAAAATAAATTTTTATCAAGATGGCTGACCAGCTACTTTTAGCTGATGTGTTTTAATTATGCTCTTATTATGCTCTTTGCTCTGCTACCCTCTTAATGTCTGAGCTTGTATCATCTGAGGGGATGGCTGCTGTGCTTTCGGTATGATCATCTTCTGATTTCTGTACCACGGTTACGACAAGTTTCAGTCCTGCGTATCTGAATATGTTGATCATGTCGTACCAGGTGATGTGATTCTGATTATCCAGCCAGTCCTGCATGGTATTAGCGTTAGTGCCCAGTAGTTTAGCATTGTCCACGAGTTTTTGCAGCATATCGGACTTGCCTGCGCTGGTGAGCAGGGATCGTATGGGATTACTGAAGAGATTATAGGGATAGGTCTTTTCTGTGTATATGACATGGCCTGCCCCATCGTATCGTATTTCTCCGGCACTATCCAAGGCGGCTTCCTTCAGGTATCTTTTCATGCTGTATAGCACATGCTCTTTCATATCCTCAGTGGCATCCTGTGGTAGTTCTGCATATTTCAGTATTCGGAAATCAGGTACGCCATTCTTACGCTGACCGAGCCACTTACGGGTGAAGTAATTCTTGATGTCGGGATGGTTCTTGATTATTTTTTTGGGATTGATGTAAGGCAGCTTAGTGGGTTCTGTGGAGAAGGACATGGATAGACCTACTTCATTGAGGATATTAGCCATGTCATAGAAGACCACATGATTAGTATTATTCAGCATGATCTTGAGTACGGCTGGTGTATATCCCAGGTTCTTCAGTGCTTCTGGTAGAATACCCTCCACCAGCATCTTATGATAGTCCGGTAATGCTTGTTTCAGTGTGAGATCGAGAATATTATGGTAATCGACTACTTGATATTTCTCTGGCAGTTTATTGATCCTTTTGATCTTAGGGATGATGCCACGCCTGGGCAGGGTGTAGTGGATTTTTCTGTCTTTATCCTTGAGTAGTGCGGGGTTCATCTGATTATGTTAAGATTATGAGACTGCTCGGTGATTTCTTCTTTTATATTATCTATCAGATAATGTATGAGTGTGGAGCAAGTTCCTTCTGTCAGTTCCTTGAGCAGTACTAGCTGGTATTCTTTCAGTACGTCTGATTTGGATTCCACCTTGGTGATATTAGTGGGTTTATCCATATAATATTCCAGGAAAGTCTGGAAGAATAACACCTTTACCCTGGCATCATATTTAGATCTGGCTACTTCTATGAGGCCGTCATATATGAATAGGTGCATATCATCCAGTGTACCATCATCTTCGAGGTGCTGGCACATGGCCTTGAGCGGGGCGAGTTCTGTGGACCGGATGGGCTCTTCAGCGTACTTGTCTATGAATTTTTCGAGAATGTTCATTGATGTTTTTTAAATAGAACGATGGCAAGGCAGATATTATATTTCTCCATCATATGACAAATATAAGACAATATATAAGATAAGGAATAAAAAGAGACAAAAAATATTCCACAATAATAATTATAGCCTATTTCTATTACCACACTGTATTATATTTGCCTATTCAAGCTATTATTTAATTAATTACCACTTTTAATTCAATTTCTATAATGATATTACCCAAAACAATACCACTCGACATAGGTAGCCAGATAGACAAATACCTCAAGGTACACGGTCTCAAGCGTGATGATGTGAGTAAGCAGCTCGGTTACAGTGTGACTAATTCCCTGGCTAAGAAGCTGAATAAGAAGCATTACGGTACTGTATTCGATCTCATAGAGATCTCATTGCTGCTGGATCATAATTTTTTTACTGATATAGTGGCCTACCTGAACAAATCATTACCAGATTCTGCTAATTCTGTGATGGAACCCAGCGGCCAGATAGAGTATCTTCAGAATAAAATAGCAGACCAGGCCAAGCTGATAACCACTCAGGAGAAACTGATAGCGAGAATGGAAACAATGAAATAAAAAAAAAGAGTGCCGTCAACCAATGTGTGCCGGCACTCTGAGAGAAAATAAACCTTTAGTCTTTTTATTATTTGCTGCAAATATTTTTATTTCAGTAATCGACTGCCCAGGTAGGCTAGGAACAGGTATAGTCCATAGGGACGATCATCAGTCATGATGGCGGGTGGATCTATTTTTTTTCTGTCTGCTCCGGTACTTCTTGTTGTTGTTGTTCCTGACTGAGAATCGTTCACTATCTGATTCGTTATGTTATTGATGGTGGCCACATCATTGATCAATTTTCTGGAGTTGCCATCATCGAGTATCAGTGTGGGGGTGTAGCTCACATCAGAAGGAATATCATTGCTGTCTTGCATTATCTGCACTGAGGGGAATGCCCGTTTCAGTGCGGTGTAGTCTATGGCCTTGCAAGCCCCGCAGGTGGAGCTGGTATATAGTTGTATCATTTTATGTAATTATATTTCGTAATCAAAGTATCCTCCTTGTGACTTATAATAGTTCTTTACTTCAGATAGGGTTCTTATGGGCTGGTTATACCTGCCACTACCACTAGAGTCGGGTAAGGATGCCCATTCATATGAGAGCTTATCCAGTACGGCATCCATATTTCCATTATCCAGTGCATTGCCTACTCTTCTCTTGGTTCTTATCGTCCATATGGCTGCCCTGTCTTGCTCGGAGGGTGAGAAGTCTCTGAGACCTATCTTCGATTTCACCTCATTCCATGAGCGTATCACAAACTGATAGGCCCCTGATGCACTGTGTACGATCTTATCATTGTGCAGATAGTATTCACCAGTGTTTATCGGGTGGTCGCTCAGGTCTTGTATCACGTACTGATACCCGAAAGATACTCTGTAGGGATCTCTTTCTCTAAGCGTTCCCTCTGCCCACATTATCGTTCTGAGCATGGCTAACTGGTTAGCTGCTGCTATCTGAGAAGGTGAAGGGCCGCCACCACCCGTAGTCGGCCCCGGCATGGTGGGCGGTCCACTGCCCGGCAATGTGGGGTCAGTCGGATCTATCGCCGGTACGCTATTCCTGGTTCTACTCAGTGCGACTACCACCGTAGGTACCAGTAGTAGCAGGGCCGCTATGATTGTTTCTCTCATATTCAAAATAATAAAATGGTCAATTGAATTTTTTTAATTATCTCACATATAGTCTATTCGGTATTCTGGCACCATTCCGTAATTGTGCTGGGTCGGGTAAGCCTGGGAAGTCATCTTGTCCATCGTGTCCGTCACAGCCACAACTGCCCTTTTTCATCTTGGCCATCATCGTGGAAAGGAAATATCCGAAAGCGGTGCCTACTGCACCTGCGACTACTAATTTTTGTTTTTTACTGATTTTCTTTTTCATTCGTCTATTATTTCAGTTACTAATTTTAATACCGGACCTATCAGATAGAGACCGAGTGCCAGGCTCGCCAGTGACAGCAGGCCAGCGCCTATATTACTGGGTAGGCCATTGGGGAATATTTCCACCCCGAATTTTGATTTGAATATTTCTCTTATGCTGGTGGATGGCACCTTGGGATTTAATCCACCTAGACCTGCCACGTCACCCTCTGTTGTAAGATTGTATAATAAGACGTTCCTGATATTGACATAATCAGTATCCGTAAAATTGTATATGAGCGCCTGGCCATCCCTCTCTATCCATAATCTGTACTTTACATCATTAGGGATACCATCATTAAGATCAGCAAAGAAAGTATTACCTTCAAAATTCGATATGTTAACCACATCATCAGCCACCAGCATCACCGGATCATTCCTGAATCTCTCCAGGAAAGCCGCAAACATCTCTTCACTTATGAGATTGCCATTTCTACTCAGGGCTATATTGATCATTTTATTTTTTCTTTTTTTTTTACAACCCGTGGGCCGTTTATTTGGTTATACTCTCACTTACTCCATCTCCAGCAGCACCCGCTGCTCTTCTGCCCTCTGACTCCCTGAAGGGAGGACCGCTGCCCGCTCTGGCTCAGCTCACTCAGTAGCTCACTCGTGTAGCCTTGCTTGCGTAGAACTTCCAGGATCAGTATCAGCGTCTCACGCTCTGGACAATCATCTGTGACTATCGGTGGTACTGGATCATCCGGATCCACTATCATGGGTCGTCCCATCGCTTCCAGGTACATCAGCCAGTCTTGTTCTGAAGAGGTCCAGGTAAATTCTATCTCTTCTGTGGGATACAGATAATGACCGAACAGATACCAGTACTGCAACAGGGAAAGCCTATCATAAGGGAAAAAGTTAAATGCCGCCAGTGGATACCTGTCAAATTCTCTGGTGATACTCTCCACCGTCCTATCTGGAAAGGCCGCCATATAAGCAACTGTATCTATGACGAAGCCTGGCCCATTCACACCGCCAGGGTGATTCTGCATGTGCGGATACCCGAACGTATGCGCCCACTCATGTACGATATGCCTACAACTCGGCAGGCCAGTTCTGTTATCTATCTCCCACCAGCCCACATTCATCGTGGCCAGTCCCTTCAGTTGCGGTATGTCTATTATAGTACCTAAGTAAGACCAGGTCCCATTACCCTGTACGAATGAGTTCCTTACCCTGGCACCATCCCAGTCATCAGAACTGGCAAATACTGGCGCCTCCATATCGAGTTCCACGGCCCTCTCGCTCAGCTCCACTGTAAATTCTTGCATGCAATCATCATACTGCACCTGCAACTTATTCAGTAGATCATCATCCACCAGTGGCTCATAGGTATAGCTCTGAGTATTGGGATTCCAGAACGCTTGACTTAATTTGTCATCGAGTGCATACCATATGGTATCCTCATAACTCAAGTGAGTCCAGTCCTGTCTCAATGCCTCATAACGCTGGACTGACATACCAGGTGGAAGAGGGGGGTCTACACATTGTTCTATGCTCACCTTCTCCAGGGGTAGATCCTCGCCCACGCAGCACATCAGCGACATCGTCACCACGACCATCATCATCATCTTCATCAGCCACGGGGATGGTATGTTTATTTTTTTCATCATTGTCGTTATATGTTCTTGATTATCTCATTATTTCTTTCTACTCTTTTTTTCCACCTTGCCTTATCATCGTCGCTGGGTTCGTGTACTGTCTTACCGGCTATTGCCAGTTGCAGTAGGGAGTTTTCCTCTATCAGAAAATTTTTTCTGCTACCGTATCTTGTGTTCGTGTATCCCATTGAGGTATTTTCATGGGGGAATTGTTTTCGCTGAGTTACTTTCATGACGTTTAAACATTTAAAAAAAAAATCATCAATTGGGTATACCCTCCATCCCGTTTTCCATCAGCAGGGTATTTATTTCTTTGAGCTTGATCCTGCCGAGCATGATCAGCATTTCGTTTTCGTTCTTACAGTCCACGCCTAGAAATCTGGCGACTGTTCCTATGACCTTCTTCAGTGCAGAGTCTGATTCCTTACTCAGTATGAAAAAACTCAATCTCATCTTTCCAGGTTTAATTGGGGTTATTGGGGTGGCTGCAAGTATCACCGTGCAAGGGTGCGCCGGCTTGCTCATCATTCACATTATTATCTCTTGCAATCAGTCCCAGTAGCTGGGCCAGTAGTGCATCCACGGCTGTATTCCAGTCTGGAATTGTGGACGGGTCACCATCGAGTGCCGCTATTATCGTAGGGCTTACAATTCTCAATGCGATCAAGAATCCCACCACTGTTGTCTTCCAACTGCCCACCGCGCTTTTTGTAAATTGTTTTATCATTTTTTTATTTTTTTTATTGACAGCAAGTAACATCACCGCTATATGACATTGCAAATACTGGGAAATCATTTATGTTAATGGTAGTTCCTTGAATATCATATGAGTCACCTTCGTTTATAATTGATGCGCCACTTCCTGGAGGGCCCCAATCCAATGCTTGTCTTATTTCGACACTTATATTTGGTTGGCTATAAACAAGATCCAATGTTGTACCACAACTTGTATTATAACTGTAAGGGTTACCTGATTGTGAGGTGTTAGCATCTTGTCCAGAATCTGTGTACCATCCACCTGGCGTGCTTGCAGTTAATCCATCTGAGTGAGCACTTGAGGGTGTGTAACAAAAATCAGAGCCACTATATTGACTATTAGGAAAATATTCATCTTCTAACCAATCTTCAAAATCATCATAAGTATTAAAGGTGGAATATGGTGGAGATATAGTGCCATCATTTATAAATTCAAGATCTATTTGATTATCATAATGGTCTTCCAGATCAAAACATATATCTAATGTAAGATTAACTTCTACTATCTCACCTGTAGATGATTCTGTCACTCCAGAAGGACAGTCCTCTATTACATATAATTCAAAATCAGCTTTTATTCTTTTATTAAATGATCCAGACTCATATAATTCCACATCAGTTTCACTTGGATTATTTTGATCTCTCCATTCAAAACTTATTGTACAATCCTCACAACAACTAGTGGCGTCTATCTGTGCCGTCTCATCAGCATCCGTACACGTACCCAGTGTCGTATTTGTATTCTCATTCTGAAGGTTCACTTCTATGTCCACGATGCCGCTGGTGGGCAAGTCGTCACACTCTATCTCTATCCTCTCCCCATCATCATCATAAGCTATATTATTACCCGTCCCATTATTCGTCACCGTCCAGGTAATGAAATTCTGCGTACCATCCTCCCCGTCCTGCGCCAGCCACTCGGGCAGGCAGAAGACGAGATTACCACTGCCCTCTGCTATCAGCTCCACCTCCATCACATCCCCACTCTGGCAGTCACAAGGATCGCCTATGACTTCCAGGTCAAAGTAGTCAGCAGTGATGTCTATCACATAGTACACCTCGAATAAGGCCTTGTCATAATTACCTGCACAGCCACCGCTACCCTCCAGCCAGTAGGTGAAGTAAGTAAGTGTCTCAGTCAGTAACACTGCGCTGGGATTGGATACGGGTGAGCCAGAAGGGACTGACTGATTAGTCTGATCGCCTGCGTACCATATGCCACCGCTCTGTCCACAGCCTATCGTTGCGGCATTGAGATTAGCATAAGCCAGGCTGCCGCATTCTGTGCAGTATTCCACTGAGGTGAGGCATAATTCCGCATCGGGTAATTCATCACTGAGTACATCCACGCTGCTGGTGGCGGTACATCCTTCTGCATCCGTGACGGTGACGGTATAGGTCTGTGTGCCAGCCGGTGAGAATCCATTCCAGCT
>Ga0114957_1000512_pt1 | contig 49287 bp, 32 predicted proteins | sample BantaG_FD_87175 | JGI IMG/M metagenome (GOLD analysis project Ga0114957, IMG submission 87175) | Marine algal microbial communities from Bantry Bay, Ireland - BantryBay_4 metaG | ecosystem: Host-associated > Algae > Red algae > Unclassified | place: Bantry Bay, Ireland | collected 2014-11-21 | reverse complement strand
TAACCTTAATGGCCTTTTTGGCTCAGACTTTTTGCTTTCCATTTCTTTTGACTTTTGTTGTTAAAACGGAAAACTAATCATAATTGACTAAGAATCAATGGCCTGAGATGCGTTTTCCCTGCCCCCGACTCCTGACACCTGTCTCCTCATTCCAACTCCTCATAATCAATAAACTCATCCTCATCAGCAGGCGTGTCATCTAAAATATCTTGTTCGGATTGAGGAAGTGCAGCAGGCATCACCAGGCGATAAAACACATAGACCAACACTCCGATGAATAAAATTTTGAACATTTGTCAATAAGGATTGATTCTGCCGCAAAGTTAAAACTTTTATCGCTAGAAATGGCTATAGGAATTTCAATCTCAATGGCAATTGCAATTTCAATAGAACATCAGGCTTAATTTTAGGGCACTGAAGCCAAAATTGCCATTGCAATGGCCACTGAAATTGCCATTGTTTCCCGTCAAATCCAACAATATTTTAGTACATTTGCTGTTTATATGGAAACTAAGTACGAGAACTTTCGTACTTTAGTCACATCAAATAAAGTTCAAATACATAAATTCTCCTTAAAACACTGATTTTCAAGGAGAACTCAAATAAATCAAGCATCAAATGATTTCGAACAAAAAATTATACAATTTAGCTGGATGGATAGTATTCGGGATCGCTCTGGTGGTCTACTTCCTTTCTGCAGAGCGTACAGGTAGTTTGTGGGATTGTGGTGAATTTATCACGGGAGCACACAAACTTCAGGTGGTTCACCCGCCGGGAGCACCATTGTTTATCTTGATTGGTCGGATGTTTACTTTAGTAGCGGAGATTTTTTCAGACAACCCAGAGGATATTGCCTTTTCCGTCAACATGCTTTCAGGAGTATGTACTGCCCTGGCTGCTATGCTGGTTTGCTGGATTACCATCCTTTTAGGAAAATTGGCTTTAGTGGGAAGAGATGGAATCGCAGATGAAGGCGAAAGGATTGCATTGGCTGGTGCCGGTATCGTTGCTGGATTGTGTACTGCTTTTGCAACTTCTATATGGTTTTCAGCAGTGGAAGGAGAGGTGTACGCCATGTCTACTTTCTTTACAACGTTGGTTACCTGGGCGATGGTCAAGTGGTATACGCTGCCAGATACACCCAAAAGTGATAAATGGATTTTCTTTGCGGTATATGCTGCCGGACTTTCTATCGGAGTTCACTTACTTAGTTTGCTGACTTTTCCAGCACTTGCCTTACTTTATTATTTCAAAAAATATAAGGAACGTAACCTCAAGGGAATGGCTCTTGCTACTATCGCTGGTTTAGCTTTTATGGTTTATGTTCAGAAAATTGTGATTGTAGGAATTCCATTGATTTGGTCAAAATTTGAATTGTTGATGGTCAATGGAATGGGACTGCCATTTCACAGCGGAATCATCCCAACAGTATTGTTACTGGGCGGTTTGATTTATGCGGGATTGCGTTACGCTCACAAAACCAAGAATGTATTGGCGCAATCTCTAATCGTTGCAGCTGGTTTAGTGATGGTTGGTTTTTCAACCATCGGAGTGGTGGTTATTCGCGCCAACGCGAACACACCAATCAACATGAACAACCCATCAGATGCTTTCCGTTTGATCCCATATATAAATCGGGAGCAGTATGGTGAAAGACCATTACTGAAAGGTCCGCACTTTAATGTAGACCGTAAATATCTTTCTACGGACGTAACACCCCGATATGGTAAATTAGGCGATCGGTATGAAGAAGTAGAACAAAAGATTTCACAGGAATGGGATAGCTCACAAGAGACACTTTTTCCAAGAATGGGGCACATGGATCCCAATCGCCGGGATCGTTACTATATGTGGATGGGACGAAAATCGGGTAATCCGACTTTTGGGGATAACCTCCATTATTTTTTCCGCTACCAGGTCGGCTGGATGTATTGGCGCTATTTTATGTGGAATTTTTCCGGAAGGCAAAATGGAGAACAAGGATTTGCTCCCTGGAATTTGAAGAGTGGGCATTGGATTTCCGGAATACCATTCATAGATAAATGGCGGCTTTATGATCAAAGTAATTTGCCGGAATCCATGAAAAACCATGAAGGCAGGAATCGCTATTTCTTCCTGCCGCTCATCTTCGGTTTGCTGGGTGTCTTCTTTCATTTTAAACGGCGACCCAACGACTTCCTGGCGATATTAGCACTGTTTTTCCTGACGGGAATTGGTATCATAATATATTCCAACCAGCCTCCAAACGAACCTCGTGAAAGGGATTACGTACTGGCGGGTTCCATCTTCACTTTCTGTATATGGATAGGGATGGGTGTATTGGCGCTGATGAGTATTTTGAAACATCGGGCCAAGCTAAATGCTAAAGTAGCAGCTCCAATCGCTATTGCATTGGCTTTGACGGCACCACTTATCATGGGGTTCCAAAACTTTGATGACCATAGCCGAAGACATCATAAAGGATCAAGAGATTATGCCTCCAACTTTCTGAATTCCTGTGCAGATAACGCCATCATTTTCACTTACGGTGATAATGATACTTATCCACTTTGGTATGCGCAGGAGATTGAAGGAATTCGTACCGATGTGCGGGTGGTCAATCTATCCTTGATCGCAGTAGACTGGTATATTGATCAGCTGCGGCGAAAAGTAAATGATTCACCAGCCATCAAGATGAGTATTCCTGCTGAAAAAATGTATGGTAAAAAACGGATACAAATTCCGTTTGATCCAAGAGGCGCCTTTGGTGATAAACCATTGCCCCTCAGTTTCGCATTAAAACATGTTGGAGAAGAGCATCCAATTCCATTACAAAATGGAAGTTCGTTGGATTCTGACTTTCCATCGCGTAATGTATTTATTGAGGTAGATAAACAGAAAGCGATTGCAAATGGTGTTGTGAAACCAGAAGATGCAGATAAAATGGTAGACCGAATGGACTTTACGATTGCTAACAAAGGGGAGACGTTTATCTTTAAAGGAGATGTTGCCTTGTTGGATATCATCAACTCCAATGCATTTGACAGGCCTGTTTACTTTGCCGTAACCTGTCGTCCTGAATCTTTGCATGGTCTGGACCAATACTTTGAATTAGAAGGTTTGGGCCTAAGGCTTGTTCCAATAAAAACACCACCGACAAGAGAGAGTGCTGCTTACGGAATGGTCGGAAAAGGTCGGGTAGATATTCCAACCTTTTATGACAACCTGATGAACAAGTTTGCCTGGGGTAACTTCGACAAGCAAAAGTTATTTGTGGATCGTAGTTATGGCCCAAGTGTTCAAACCATAAAGGTAGCGATCATGAGAGCTGCAGACGAAGCATTGCGTGCAGGTGAAAAAGAAAAAGCGGTGGCAATGGTGGACAAATTTTTCGAAGCCTTTCCACACATGAACTTTCCATTTGATGGCAATATCATGATATTCATCAAAGTATATCTGAACGCAGGTGAAAACGAAAAAGCTAAACCAGTTGTTCGGCAACTTGCCCAAGAGGCCGCCGATCAACTTCGCTTCATGATGGAAGACCTGACACCGGATGAATTGGCGTCTGGGTTTGCAGATGAGTTTAGAAACTTCCAGCGGGTAAGAGGCGATGTGTTAAGCGTTGCGAAGCAGATGAAAGACCCTACGTTTGAAGAGGAAATGAAAGCCTTGCTTGCCCCCTATGGATTACAGGGGACAGAGGGCAGACCTCCGGGACAATAACCGGAGAATAAAAAGGTCGTTTGATTGTTCTATGCAATCGGGCGACCTTTTTTTATTTTAGTGAGGATAAAATATTTATAGCATAATTATGTAACTGTTCTGTGACTCGATTGAGGAGATTGAGGTGGTTGGAAGTTGGAAGCGCCCACTAGCGCGGAGCCCGCGGCCGTGTGAAGCTTCCCACCTCCAACTTCCCACTTCTAACTCTTCGCCGGACAGTGCTACTAAAATCTGACTCATGTCAAAAAGAACCATAGCCATCGGAGGTGACCACGCCGGTTTTCTCTATAAAGAAAGCATCAAAAGCCTTTTGAAAAAGGAGGGATTTGAGGTGATTGATACCGGAACTGATTCTTTAGATTCAGTTGATTATCCGGATTACATCCACCCACTTGCAGAAGTTATAGAGCAAGGCAGGGCAGAGCTGGGAATCATCATTTGCGGAAGCGGTAATGGTGTGGCCATGACCGCAAACAAACACCAGCATATCAGAGCAGCCATCGCCTGGAATCAGGAAATCGCTTCTTTGGCGCGGCAGCACAATAATGCTAATGTACTTTCTATTCCTGCCCGTTTTGTGAGCCAACGCTTAGCCCGCATGATGGTACGGACTTTTTTAAATACGGAATTTGAAGGTGGCCGTCATGGACGTCGTGTGGATAAGATTGCGGTCTGCTGATAAAGGACCGAAGACGGAAGACCGAAGACGGAAGTTTCCCACTAACGCGTAATTAAGACCGGAAAGCCCGAAGGGACTTCCGAGCTGCGCCGAAAATTTGCGGAGCCCACATTCGAGTGAACTTCCGTCTTCCGTCTTCGGACTTCCGTCTTGTACTTCCAAAATATTCTCCAAAGTCAAATCGTTCTAACAATATGAAAAATTTACTACTCAGTTTATCCCTATTATTTGCTTTGAGCGCCATTGCTTATGCGCAACCACCTGACGCCGCTCGTCAAACACGGGAATATCGCGAAAAATTAAAGACGCAGGAAGGCGCTATCGAATTTGCCAAAACCATCACCGCCGATGGCCTCCGCAAGCATTTGACCGTTTTGGCCTCAGATGAATATGAAGGACGTGAAACCGGAACACCGGGAAACGTGATGGCTGCCAAATATATTGCCAATCATTTCAAGTCACTCCATCTGCCTGCTATTGGAGAAGACAATAGTTACTATCAACACGTGGTGTTCACCTGGACGCGTTGGGATAATGTAGGACTTGACGTAAACGGCAAAACGTACAGACACCTTTGGGATTATATTTCTTACCCAAGCCGAAATAATTCACAACCGCTAACAGAGACGGATGATGTCTTGTTCTTAGGTTACGGAATTGATGATCCAAAATACAGTGACTACAAAGGAGTAGATGTAAAAGGTAAAGTGATTCTGGTTTACAAAGGGGAACCAATGAACAGAAAAGGTAAGTCCAGAATAACGGGCACAAAAGAAGTTTCTGAATGGTCAACCAACTGGGAAAAGAAATTGATCGCAGCGAAAAAAAATGGCGTCAAAACGATCCTTATTATTGAGAATGAGATTCAGAAAATGCTGAGCGAAAACCGAAAATTTTTGGTTGGACCGGGTGTGCAGCTGGGGGCAGAAGCCGGGAAAGATTTAGAGTATGCCAACAACTATTTTATTTCAACCAATATTGCAAAAGCAATCATGGGAAGTAAATATAAAAAAGTGATAAAGGCTAGAAAGAAAATTCAAAGAAGAGGAAAGCGACGCCGCGTTAATCTGCCCGCTCAAATAAAGTTGGTACAGGACAAATTCAAAAAACAATTGATCGGGGATAATGTAATGGGCTATATCGAAGGTTCTGACCCAAACTTAAAAGAAGAACTAGTCGTATTGACCGCACACTATGATCACCTCGGTAAAAGAGGCGACGACATTTACAACGGAGCAGACGATAACGGTTCAGGTACCTCCACTATGTTGGAGTTGGCGGAAGCATTTGCTGAAGCAAAAGCAGCAGGGAAAGGCCCTCGCCGAAGCGTTCTGATTATGTTGGTGACCGGAGAAGAAAAAGGTTTGCTGGGCTCTAAGTATTATGTTGAAAAGCCTGTCTTTCCACTCGAAAATACCATCGTAGATATCAACGTAGATATGGTAGGGCGTGTAGATGAAAAGTATGCCGCTAATCCGAATTACGTTTATGTAATTGGCTCCGATCGACTTAGTACGGAGCTGCACGATATTAACGAAGAGATGAATCAAATGCACACCCAACTCGTTTTGGATTATACCTATAATGCGAAAGACGACCCCAACCGTTACTACGATCGATCAGATCATTTCAACTTTGCAGAAAAAGGCATTCCTGCTATTTTTTATTTTAATGGAACCCATGAAGATTATCACCGAACTTCTGATACCGTCGAGAAAATTAATTTTGATAAGATGGCGATTATCGGGAAACTGGTTTTTCATACGGCCTGGCAACTGGCTAATCAGGACAAGCGGATTGAGGTGGATGTGAATGAGGAGCCTTAGTGTTTGTTGGAAGTTGGAAGCGCCCGTTAACGTGCGAGCCTGCGGATGCGATGGAACACGAATTTTTGCGGATTGAACGAATGAATACGGATTTTTTCTGTTAACGCAAGAGCCGGCTAACGTATGATTCGTTAGCCGGCTCTTATTACTTTTTGAGCTCGTATTGGGTCTTCCTATCACGATAAAGGAAAAAATCCGTTCTTTATCTGTTCAACCCGCGAAAATCCGTGTCCCATTAAGTCAGTGGGCATTCACGTTAGCGGGATTATACGTCATACTTTTTCTCACATATATTTTCTCGGGCTGTGCCTCCGCTAAAGCTTCGGCGGCACGCGGGTGGGAGTCACCTTGCTTCGCGACGGTGCTTCCCGGTCCCTTATGCCCCGCTCAATACCCGCTGGCATAAGCTGCAAAAAACGTACACTCCTTCACCGCCATTCGATAAAAATAAGTATGATCATACTCAGAAATCAGCAGATCATAATACTCTCGATATTCTTCCGGGAGGTCTGGAATCTCATTTCTATAGCGGCTATAATTAGAGCCTATACTGGTAAAATATCTTTTTTGCTCACAACGGGCGGCCATGAAACTGGCCCTTGCGGCAAGTTCCGGGTCTTTGGCTAAATCTATCGCTTTGTCAAAATAAAAGAGCGCTTTGGAGCAATCCTGATGTTCTTTATTACCGAAGGGCAGGTAGCCTCCCAATTGGAAAATACCAAGCTTGGCGTAATCCCAGTTGGCACCACTGCGGAAGTAATCCATGGTTTGCCAGCTGGTGCCAAAATAGGTCATGTTGTAGTAGGCGATACCAAGTCTGTAATAATATTTGCTGCTGTTGACGAAATCTGCGCGGGCTTTATATTCCAATTCAAATAACTCTTGCAGCAATTCCACCTTGTTGAGGTATTCCACCGAATCCAGTGGTTTGCAGGTGACGCAATCCGTTAAGGAGTCGCGATAAACATAGAACTGATAGTCGTCCCATTTTTCGCGGGGAAGTCCCTTGAAAGCTTCCAGGGCAGCTTCGGGTTTGCCTTCGCTGAGCAATAGGGTGGCTTTCATATCCAGTAAATCTGCTTCGATGGTGGTGCCGTCTTTTTTTGTGATGAAGGCGCGTTCCAGTTTGCTGAGCTTTTCTTTTTTACAAATTCCCAGAAGGCTATCGATGATGTCAGATTGTGGGTTGGGTTTCATATCCCGAATGCTGTATTGCATGCGGAATGCTTTGCCGGGGTTGCCGTTGAGCGCGTAATCGTAAGAGAGTTTGTCGTTTAGATAGTCACCAAAATCCTTGTGCTTTTTGTAGAGCACATTATTTTTGATGATGTCTGCGATTTCATTTTCTTCTTCGGCTTCTATATTTTCATAGGAAGCGATGTCAAGTGCGAGCTGAAAAACGGAAAGTTGTTCCTTTAATAGTTTGTCTGTTATTTTTGGCCCCAATTTTTTAAACGTCAAATTGGCGGCGTAGTAGTCACCGGAAAGAAATTCAAGGTAGCCTTCAGCCAGACGCCATAGTTCAGGACGAGTTACTTTTTTCTCATTGGCGAGGTTTCGGACAAAGCCATTAAGTTTGATGACGTAACTGCCAACGTTTTTTCGCGGAATTTTAAACAGCTTTTTGTTGCGTTCTTTTTTATCGTTGAATTCAAGGCCGAGCAGATCGCGTTCCAGTTTTTTTACTTCATTGACGAGTAGTACTTCCAGGTTTTCGTTGGTAGGATCGAGGTCGTAGATTTTTACCATTTCTTCTACAGCCTTGCTCTCGTCAGCATGAGCGCGCAGAGCGTATAAATTGGCTTGCTCTTGGGTAGTAGCGCACATTAAAAGCACTTCTTTCCATTGTTCGTCTGATTCTATGTGAAAACTACGAAAAGCAGATTCTTTTTTGCTGGGGCAGTTTAAAAATACTTTTGAGTAGAGGTAAGCTGCCTCGGTTTTCTGACCCAACTTTTGGAGTGCTCCCGCTTTGTGTCCCAATATCCAATAGTTGATGATACTTTCAACGGGGCTTGTTTTAGCCAGTAGTTCATCTTCCAGTGCCAAAGTCAGGCGATAATTTTTGGCATAATGTGCCAGGCGAATTAATTGGTAGGCGTAGCGCAGTTTGATATAGTTGGAATCTGATTTTCGGAATTCTCTTTTCCCTCTTTTGATCAGTTTGTACATGGCAGCGGTGTCTCGTTGTACCGGCTCCCAGCTGTCTTCGGGTTGGGTGACGTGAGGTTCGCATTCTTTTGCAAAAATCAGATAGTCAATCGTGTGTAAACACTTTTCGCGTTTGAGGTGTCGGGCAAAACTGTTTCCAGTTACCCGAAAGTCCAGGGGCATATTTTTACTGCGTATAGAGGTGCGCAGCAATTCGAGATCGATCACAGAAGTGGTGTATATCAGGTCGTAAACATCTTGCTTTTTGACAAGTTGGCAAAAAGTCTCTGTCCATTCCTCTACGTTGCCGCTGGTCTGAGCCATCTCCGGGCCGTTATAACTTTTGTAAAAATCAGAGAAACCGATAAAGAAAGGAGCCGTTGAAGCATGCTCATCAAATATCTCCGGCATGACAAAGCTGTATCCTTCAAAATAATTGTGAAAAGGACCGCAGGCGGGCACATTTTTTGGGCTAAGCAAAAATAGGCAACAGAGCAGGCCGCAAATGAGAAAGAAGTTGCTTGATTTATTTTTCAATAAATTGATCATATACTTCCTGTAGTTGATCATAGGAATAGTTTTTTAAAGTCATAGTGTCGAGGTGGTAAAGGCTGAGCGTTAGTTGCTTTGCTTTGTTTAGCGCCGCTAGCTTTTTGGCAGCAGCCCTGACCGTTGTTATTGGAGATTGCTCCAAACGGATTCGATCTCCCTCGTACAAATAATAGCCTTGAAGATAAGTACTTTTGACTACCTTATATTGATTTTTAAAGGCTTTATGAAAACGACTGGTATCGGCGAGCGCTGAGGCTTCCAGATTGTTGATCAATTTGATCATTTTATTATCTCTAAATAAGACGCCCCAGGAGAATATTGGCAGTGCGATATCAAGCTCAATCGGGTAATCCGAAAATCTGGAAAGGTAAGCCTCTGCTAATTTCAAATCAATGATAGAATTGCTGGTCTCCGGTGCAGTCAGCTCGCCCATGTTGTAAAACATTAACATTCCCCGGTCGATGGGAGGCACTCCAGTTTTTTCAAAAAACTTAATCTGGTGCAGACGGATGGTGGCGCTGAGTTGTGTTGCTTCTGATTCGAACTGTTTGCGCAAAAGACCTAATAGCTTGAAATACTTGTCTCTGGTTTTTAGACTCCAGTCGCAATCAATTTGAATCTCGGTTAGGGGACTTTCGTCAAAGTCGTTTCGTAGCGTTTTTATTTTTTTGTAAATGCGTTGGGCGAGTGCTTTCAGGTCCTTGTCTTCCAGTTTGTAGAGCGTTCTATTGGTAATGAAAACTGTTGGGATAACTTCAAGATTTTTTTTGTTGAAATTTGTAGCTTGAAGTTGCGCAAGTGCTTTTGTTTTTTGTGGACCATCAGATTGATCTACATCAAAAAACTTGACGTATAGTTTTTCGATTTGGAGACTGTCGATAAAAGACCGCTCCATGGTGCTCAACTGGAGATGTGTTTGCCAATGGTAGAAAGCGGGGGAGACTTTTCTTTCCGTTTTAGCGCAAGCGAAAGACAGAAGACAAATGCAGAGGAGGCTTAGATTTTGGCAACTCATTATAAAAATTTCGTAACTATTAAGTGACTCAATTGAGGCGTTCGGGTTGGATGTCAGATGTTTTTTACGAGCGCTTTGCTGCTCCTTCTCCAGATCCTACGCCAGCCTCTGGCTAGTCGAAATAACATTCAACATCTAACATCCCACAATACTGCATGCTTAAAGTTATTCAGCTCAGGCGTTTGTAAAAGACAAGCTGACCAATTACAAAATTTCTTGTAACTATTCAGCCTGTTTTGATCTGGGGGCTCCTGCGAACTGTGGGCATTTGAACTTGCACTTGACACTTGCACTTGAATTTTAAAAAGTGCAAGTTCAAGTGTCAAGTGCAAACTCAAATGCCCCTTATCGTAGGTAACACTGAACAGTTACAATTTCTTATATAAGTCCCTCACTAATCAAGTCATGAAGATGAATGACACCAACGTACTTTTTATTTTCCACCACAATTAATTGAGTGATGCTGTTGCTGCGCATGATCCCAAGTGCCTTTACAGCGAGTTGATCTGCTTCAATTGTTTTGGGGTTGCGGCTCATGATTTCTTTGGCCAAAAGCCCTCTGGTATCCTCCTCTCGTTCCAACATTCGACGTAGGTCACCATCAGTAATAATACCGACTATCTGGCCGTCTGCATCAGCAACTACCGCTACCCCCAATCTCCTGGAAGTCATTTCTATGATGGTTTCTCTGATTTTAGTATCCGGATAAACCAGAGGTTTTTCATTTTTTGGATAAATGTCGCGAATCCGCAAATAAAGTTGTTTGCCTAATGTTCCGCCAGGATGAAATTGAGCAAAATCTTGTTGGGTAAAACCTCGTAAAGCCAGAAGGCAGGAAGCCATGGCATCACCCAAAACCATCTGTGCAGTCGTGCTGGCGGTAGGAGCCAGGTTGTTAGGGTCTGCTTCTTGTGTCACAGGTGTGTGTAGTATAAAGTTGGCATTCATGCCCAGGTAAGAGTCTTTTCGGGCAACCATGCCGATGAGCGGATTGCCAAGGTTTCGGAGTAGTGGAACCAGTACTTTGATCTCAGAGGTTTCTCCACTTTTGGAGATACAACAAAGAATATCCTCAGGTGTAATCATCCCAAGATCACCGTGTATGGCGTCAGCAGCGTGCATAAAGAGGGAAGGAGTGCCGGTAGAATTTAATGTTGAAACAATCTTTTGGGCAATGATGGCGCTCTTACCAATTCCAGTAATAATGACTCTGCCTTTTGATTGAAATATGGCATTAATACATTTGTTAAAATCTTCATTAATGCTCGATTTTAAGTCACGGATTGTAGCTGTTTCTATCTCGATAGTACGGAGCGCAACCGCTTGAATTTTCTCTTTGTTATTCACAATAAATTTTTGTATTTTTGACAGCTTTTAAAATCAGACTGCGAACTAAAGCAGGATGCCAAAAACGAATTATTGATTTATATAATAGATTCTTTTTTTTAAGATCAGGTACTATCTCTTTGCTTATTACGTTATCTGAAAAGTCCAAATCAAAGAATTAATTTTTTGTCGTTATTACATACACCGTAACCTATTCAAAATGTAAAGCAACTTAATACACAATGTATTAAATCGTTTTTCTTTATAAGTCATTTACTTTTTTATAGTAACAACTGATTTTAACACTCAGGAAACCTATCTGTATTATTCTAACCTTTGAAAGAAATTACGCAAAAACTTTAAGTCGAATTACTTTTGGTTTCCAAAAAATTTCTTATTTTTAAGGCATAGCTTTAAATTAAAAACCAATATTTAGTAATATTCAAAACTTGAGTAAGCTAATCTTACCTCAATGACACACCTATCTAAAAACTATACAAGGTGTTTCTATATTATATGTAAGGGTAAGAAAAAATAGTCGACTTTTGAAATCCACGGACTTAAATAAAAAGATGGTAGCAACTAACGAATCAATTTATATTGCTCTTAACAATCACTTCGGTTTCGATAAGTTTAAAGGTGAGCAAGAAGAAATTATAAAAAGTGTATTAGCAGGGAAGGATACATTTGTCATAATGCCAACAGGTGGTGGAAAATCACTTTGTTATCAACTGCCGGCCTTAATGATGGAAGGTACTGCAATTGTTATCTCCCCACTAATTGCACTGATGAAGAATCAGGTAGATTCTATCCGGGCACACAGCGAAGATGATGAAGTGGCTCACTTCTTAAATTCTTCACTGACCAGAGGACAGATTAAAACAGTGAAAAGTGATATTGAAGAAGGTAAAACTAAATTACTTTTCATCGCTCCTGAAACGCTGACAAAAGAAGAGAACATTGAATTCTTCAAATCAGTCGACCTCTCTTTCGTTGCCGTTGATGAGGCACACTGTATCTCAGAATGGGGCCATGACTTCCGACCTGAATACAGGAGGATCAGAACGATGATCGATTCTATCGATAAAGAAATTCCAATCATAGCACTTACTGCTACAGCAACTCCAAAGGTTCGTTCAGACATTGTCAAGAACTTAAACATGACAGACCTGAATAGCTTTGTTTCTTCTTTTAACCGGGACAATCTGTTTTATGAAATTCGTCCAAAAGGTAAGAAAGAACAAACGCTACGTAGTATTGTAAAGATCGTAAAAGAAGTTCCTGGTCAATCGGGTATCGTGTACGTACAGAGCCGAAAGTCGGCGTCTGAGATTGCTGCGTTCCTGAAAGTGAATGATGTACGAGCTGCACCATACCATGCAGGTCTTGATGCCAAAACCCGTAGCATAACACAGGATAAGTTTTTGATGGAAGATGTGGATGTGATTGTCGCAACCATTGCTTTTGGAATGGGTATCGACAAGCCGGATGTGCGCTTTGTCATCCACTATGATATTCCAAAGAGTATTGAAAATTATTATCAGGAAACAGGTCGTGCAGGGAGAGATGGACTACAAGGTAAATGTGTGGCTTTCTATTCTTACAAAGATATTCAACGATTAGAAAAATTCTTGCGAGATAAACCAGTAGCCGAAAGAGAGATGGGCTCACAGCTTATGCAGGAGATCATTGCTTACACGGAGACAGCGTCTTGTCGTCGTCGATTCTTATTGCATTACTTCGGTGAAGTTTTCGAAGAAAAAAGATGTGAAAAGATGTGCGATAACTGTCGTCATCCAAAAGAACGAATTGAGGCAAAGGAGCAGGTAAAACAATGCTTGGTTGCTATACAGGAATTAAACGAAAACTACGGCATTAAAACGCTGGTTGATTTTATAATTGGGAAAGAATCTCAGGAGATGATCAACTTCAAGCATGATCAATTAGAGATGTATGGTGTTGGTAAAGATTATGATGAAAATTACTGGCATTCTATCTTCCGTAAAGCACTGCTTAACGATCTGATTTATAAAGATATTGAAAAGTACGGTTTATTGAAGATGACTCCGGCTGGAGTGAAGTTCATTGAAAACCCAACATCTATTATGGTGGCGGTTAATCATGATTACGATAAAGAAACGGCAGACAATTACGAGCCAGTTGGTAAAACGGCTGTTTTGGACAAAACATTGATGTCTTTGTTGAAAGACTTACGCCGACAAATTGCTAAAAAAGACAACATTCCTCCATACGTAATTTTCCAGGATCCTTCTTTGGAAGATATGGCTACGCAATATCCGATCACGATGAATGATATGGCCAAAATTACCGGAGTAAGTAAAGGCAAAGCGATTAGATATGCTAAACCATTTATTGAAACGATTGCTGATTACGTTGAAGAAAATGACATCGAACGGCCAACGGATTTTGTTGTAAAACAAATAGCTAATAAGTCGAAGATTAAAGTTAATATTATTCAGGGGATTGATCGTAAAATTCCTTTACATGATATCGCTGGTTCCAATGACCTTTCTATGGAGGAGTTGTTGTACGAACTGGATATGATTGTCGCATCAGGTACCAAGTTGAATATCGATTATTACATTGAAGAAAATGTAGATGAGAATTCAAGGCTGGATGTGTACGATTATTTCATGGAAGCAGAAACGGATTCAATTGATGAAGCGTTTGAGGAATTAGAGGAAGATGATATTACGATGGAAGAAGTACAATTAGTTAGAATTAAATTTTTGTCAGAAATGGCTAATTAGATGCAGGTTGCTAGATGGCGGATGCCCGCGATCGCTACAAATCTAGTGTCCAGCATCTACCATCCAGGATCCAGCATATGAAAAAAATCCTCATCATCAACGGGCCCAATTTAAACCTGCTGGGCAAACGCGAACCCGAGATATATGGCACTCAAACGTTTGAAGATTACGTCAATAAATTAGTTGAGCGATACCCAAAGGTCTCACTATCTCATTTTCAAAGCAACCAGGAAGGAGAGCTAATTGATAAACTCCAGGAAGTAGGGTTCGATTATGATGGAATTGTTTTAAACGGCGGTGCATACACACATACTTCTATTGCCATCGCCGATGCGATTGGAGCCATTTCGACGCCAGTCGTGGAGGTACACATCAGCAACGTACATGCTCGGGAGGCCTTCCGGCATCATTCCTATTTTTCAGCTAAATGTAAAGGAGTTATTGTAGGGCTCGGTTTGAAAGGCTATGACTTGGCTTTGGAGGCTTTGTTGGAGGAGGAGTAATTTTGACTGGTTGACTGTTGAATAATTCTTTAACGCGAACAAATGCGCATTCCACCAAAAAATCTTTGAACACGATCAGGGAGCCTGCGAGCAAAATCAGTTCTTATCAGTCCAGCCCGCGAAAATCCGTGTTCCATCGCGTTCGAGTGTTCACCAAAGAAAGTGCATCTCAAGTCATATTTACAATCCATTCCCACAATTGAAATTGCTATTTATCAAGGCCCTTGCCGAAAAAAAGATTCCCGATCCATATCCAGCAAACGCATACGCCGCTTTTTCCCCACCTTATACGTACGATATCTAAAGAGGACACGAATGATTCCTGCAACGGCAAAAGAAGCGGCAGGTACAATAGCAGCGGCCCAGGTAAGTGGTACACCTGCCAGCGGACTAAGTAAGGACAATACTCCCCAGCTCACACCAAACAAATTTAAATTTTTAACCAAAGGCCTCGACCAGCGCTGAACGCGAAATGAACGAATGGCCGTAATGTCTTCCACATTTACCAGCCGATGGGCAAACAGCACCAATCCTTTCTCCTGATAAATATCCTCAATTGCTTCTCTAAACCAGGTATCACCTGCTTCCTTTAATTGAAAAGTGAGTACATCACCGATGTAATACTTCTTTACTTTAAGACTACCGATCTTTTCTAACTGAAGAATTTTTTGTGCGGTAATTTGAGTGCTGCTAGAAAAGAAGAAGAGCAATAAAATGGCTAGACTTAGAAGTCGCATAGGTTGAGGTTTATAAATTAAAATGGAGACCGCTTCGCTGTCAGATCAGAGCGACTTTGATACTCTTGTCAGATCGCTACGCTGTCAGACTTCTCACTTTCGCGAACACTCTATCGGAGCCACCTTAGTGGGAAGTCTGACAGTGGAACGGTCTGACAGCGTAGCGGTCTACTGAAAAGGTACAAATTAATCAGAAATAGTTGCATCCACCTTATTCAATTCTTTAGATAATCGCTTTAGAATGCTAGTCATAGCACGCTCAATCTTTTCATAAGGGAGCGTTTCTTTCGCCACGTAAATGAACATGAAACCATATTGATGCCGGCAATCTGCAATATCCTCATAAAGAAAATGTTTGTTGAGGCGATACGCTTCTCTAATGCGTCGGCGGAGCAGGTTGCGATGAGCAGCTTTGTTGAATTTTTTCTTTGGAACGCTGAGTGCCATTTGAGCAGGAGCATCACTTTGTGGCCTAAGGATTGGTGTCCACACAACCCGTAAAGGGAAGGCACTGAAAGAAGAGCCCTTTGAGAAAAGAAGGCTCAGGATCTTTCTGCTTTTTAGTCGTTCTTCTTTTTTGAAAGTAAAATCAGGCATATCAGGTTGTCAGAAAATATGGAGGTGGTTTGACTCAATTAGTAATTGTAGGTGGATGTTAGATGTTTTTTGCGAGCCAGCTAAAACTGACCGCAAAGGGGGTTGGTTCTCGTCTACCAGTAGCGAGAACCAACATCCGTCACGCCAGCTCTGCTGGCCGTGACTAACATCTAACATCCATCAAGACTCACGACGTTAATGGTTACTGTATAGCGTTCAACCAATTTGCTCAAAGCACCATCCGGAATACTTGAAATTAATAAATTTACCTGAACTAGTGGTGATTCCTTGACGAAAGGAAGGTAGGAGGGACTTTATAGAGTATCGCACAAATAGAAATGGCAACTTCAGCTTCAATGGTTATAATACCTATGAAGCTGAAGTTGCCATTGCAATGATTATAGAGCGTGCCGCTTACTTAACGTGCTTTTCGTCAGATACTGTCAAAGCATGACGTCCTTTTGCTCTGCGACGTGCAAGTACCTTACGACCGTTTTTAGAGGCCATTCTAGCTCTAAATCCGTGCTTATTAACTCTCTTTCTTTTTGAAGGTTGGTATGTCCTTTTCATAATTGAACACTATTTTTGATCCCTTAGGGGAAATTAATTATCATCTTTTAACAGGCCGACAAAGGTAACGCATATTCAACAAATAGGCAAGCGAAAAGAGGCTTTAATATGCTTTAAAGCACTTTTTGCGGATTATTTATTCATTGTTTGAAGGAATTCGTCGTTACTTGTTGTATGAATCATATGTTTTCGTAAGAATTCCATGGCTTCTTCCGGCTTCATATCAGACAAATGCTTTCTCAGGATGAACATACGTTGTAGCGTATCTTTGTCCAAAAGTAAGTCTTCACGGCGAGTACTGGACTTGGTAAGGTCAATGGCAGGATACATACGTTTGTTGGCCAATGTACGGTCAAGCTGCAGTTCCATGTTACCAGTACCTTTAAATTCTTCGAAAATAACGCTATCCATTTTAGATCCGGTGTCTATCAGGGCTGTTGCCAAAATAGTCAATGAACCACCATGTTCAATATTACGTGCTGCACCAAAGAATTTCTTAGGCTTGTGAAGCGCATTTGCTTCCACACCACCAGAAAGTACTTTACCAGAAGCAGGAGCGACTGTATTATAGGCTCTTGCCAAACGCGTGATCGAGTCCAATAAAATCACAACATCGTGGCCACTCTCTACCAGTCGCTTTGCTTTTTCCAAAACAATACCAGCTACCCGTACGTGATTGTCAGCAGGTTCGTCAAAAGTAGAAGCAACTACTTCTGCGTTTACACTACGGCGCATATCTGTTACCTCCTCAGGACGTTCGTCAATCAGAAGTACGATCATGTAGCATTCAGGGTTGTTTTTAGAGATGGCGTTAGCTACATCTTTTAGTAAGAAGGTCTTACCCGTTTTGGGTTGTGCTACGATCAAACCACGTTGTCCTTTACCGATTGGTGTAAACAAGTCGATCATTCTTGGTCCGTAATCTTTACCGGTGCCGGAAGATACGAGTGCGAATTTTTCAGTTGGGAAAAGTGGTGTTAAGTAATCGAAAGGCACGCGGTCACGAACGTTTTGTGGTTCGAGGCCATTTATGACAGAAACCCGCAATAATGCAAAGTACTTTTCACCTTCCTTAGGAGGTCGGATAGCACCTTTTACAGTATCACCTGTTTTTAAACCAAATAATTTTATTTGAGAAGGAGAAACATAGATGTCATCAGGAGAAGTAAGGTAGTTGTAGTCAGCTGAACGCAAAAATCCATAACCGTCGGGCATCATTTCGAGAATACCTTCCCCTTCAATAATGCCATCTAATTCAATGTTGAATTTGCCATCGTCATTTCTATTGTTTCGTTTATCGTTTCTGTCCCTACTGTCGTCGCGAGATTCTTCTTTTTTGGCAGATGGTGATGGGGCGGCAGCTACTGGTTCTGCTTTTTTCTTTTCTGTCTTCTCTACCTTTTCTGGTGCTTCCTCTACTTCCGGTTCTTCTTCCTCTTCTTCTCCTCCTTCCTCTTCACTAGCAGTAAATTTAGGCATGTCGTTGGCAACAATTTTTCGCCGAACTCTTTTTTTCTTTTCGGAGGGTTTTTTATCGTCTTCGCTATTTTTACTCATCTTACTGGCTTTAGTTTTTGTCTTGTCTGATTGGCTTTTTTTGTCGTCATTTGCCAATGCTTGTTCGTCAAGAATTTTATAGATCAACTCTTGCTTATTCATTCTTTTGTATCCTTTTAAGTCAAGCTTTTCAGCTATTTCTTTTAGGTCTGGTACAAGCATTTCATTTAACTGCAGAATATCGTACATGTATTTATTTAGTATGTTTAAATTATAGGAACGGAAAATGCAGGTTTAAGCATTCTCGTGTAAGCGTAGGTTATTAGGATAATGATTTATTGTTGATGGAATTTCTAGACTTGGAACTTTTTACGGGGTCACTCTGTATGAAGAGACGTGTGAAAACACCAGAATCCAATTAAGCATGAAAAACAAGCCACCTGTGTGAAACTACTTTCTACCCTTGTGTTTATTGAAAATATTAGAATTATAAGCGGGGACTTAGAAGGAAATCGCTTGATGTTGTGGAGAATTGTTTATTCTGTCATTACCTATCAAACGGGTATGCACTATCTTTCGGTATCGCAAAAATACATTTTATTTTTAAATCCAAATAGTATCTTTGCAAAAAAATAAAAGATTTTAATTTACAGGCCATTAATTTGATTATCCGAATACTATACATCAAATTAAGCTATCATATATTGTACCAAAAAAAATACGACAGATTTATGTTGCGACTAAACTACATTAGGGAAAATAAAGACCTCGTTATCAAGGGGTTAAAAGTAAGAAATTTCACGGAAAGCCAGCTGGGAATAGTGGATGAGGTCATCCGCCTAGACGACGAAAGAAAGCAAAACCAAAAAGAATTAGACGATATGAGGTCGCAGCTAAATGCTTTTGCTAAAGAAATCGGAGCTCATTTCAAAAAAGGCGAAAAAGACGCGGCAGAAGCACTCAAGAATAAGGTTGCCGCACTGAAAGACCAAAATAGTAGCCTGGGAAAGCGTGCAAACACTATTGATGCTGCACTAACAGAGTTATTACTGGAAATTCCCAATGTACCACACCCTTCTGTCCCTGCGGGCAACTCTGATGCAGATAATGAAGTGAGTAAGGACTGGAGCAGTGATTTGCCCGACATGGGCGACAATTCCCTCCCACACTGGGAATTAGCTAAAAAATACAATCTTTTTGACTTTGAGCTAGGTGTAAAGATTACCGGAGCGGGGTTTCCTTTGTACAGAGGAAAAGGAGCTAAATTTCAGCGGGCACTCATCAATTTCTTCCTGGATGAGGCACATGAAGCCGGATACGAGGAAATTATACCCCCTTTATTAGTTAATGCAGATTCTGCAAAAGGAACGGGTCAACTTCCGGACAAAGAAGGGCAAATGTATCACGCAACAGAAGATGGCCTTTATCTAATTCCAACAGCAGAGGTGCCAATTACCAACATTTACAGAGATGTTATGTTGAAAGAAACAGACTTTCCGATTAAACTAACTGGCCATACACCTTGTTTTCGTAGAGAAGCAGGATCTTATGGTAAAGATGTGAAAGGCCTGAACAGAGTACATCAGTTTGATAAAATCGAGATTGTTCAGATCCAACACCCTGACAAATCTTATGATACACTGACTGATATGGTGAATTATGTAGAGGGTTTGCTACAAAAGCTGGGTTTACCTTATCGAATTCTCAGATTATGTGGTGGCGACCTTGGTTTTACATCTGCACTTACATTTGACTTTGAAGTCTACTCTGCTGCTCAAAAGCGGTGGCTGGAGGTAAGTTCTGTTTCAAACTTCGAAACATTTCAAACGAACCGTTTGAAACTTCGATATAAAGATGAAAATAAAAAAACGCAGTTGGCGCATACCTTAAACGGGAGCGCATTAGCTTTAGCCAGAATTGTGGCGGCTTTACTGGAAAACAACCAAACCGCAGCAGGAATTGTTATACCCGAAGTATTGCAACCTTACACGAAATTTAAAATAATTAACTAAATATTAAGTGACGTTTTAGCTTTAAGTCTGTCAGAATTGTAGGTTAATTGATACAATCTATTGTTTAATGTTTTGCCCTCTGGGTTAAGTATTTGTTCAAAACTTATTATTTTTGGCCAATTACTCAGAATAAAAAAAAAGTAAAATTATGGGATCAGGTTATATGGTTTATTACTTGCTTGCAGGTGCCCTCACAATGGTGGGTATGTGGGTTAGCAGTCGTTTGAAAAGTAAATTTGCTGCGTATAGTAAAATCAATGTACGAAGCGGTATGAGCGGGAAGGACGTAGCCGAAGAGATGCTCCGGCATTATAATGTACAGGGCGTCAAGGTAGTCATGGGACAAGGTTTTTTGTCGGATCACTACAACCCGCTTTCAAAGACCGTTTCATTGAGTCCTGATGTTTATCAGGGACGACATGTGGCAGCAGTGGCAGTAGCTGCGCACGAGGTTGGTCACGCCGTACAGCACGATACCGCTTACAGTATGCTCAAGCTGCGATCTGCTTTGGTGCCTGCTGTAAAAGCGGCGTCGATAGCACAGGGGCCTTTGCTAATGTTTGCATTCATGATGGCAGCTACAATACCTTCCTTGATGTTGGTAGTGATTGCGGCATTTGCAGTAACGACCTTGTTTAGTTTTATAACATTGCCAGTTGAATTTGATGCAAGTAAGCGCGCATTGGCCTGGTTGGATCAGGCAGAAGTTACTTCGGATGAAGAACACGAAGGAGCTAAAGATGCATTGTGGTGGGCAGCTATGACTTATGTTTCGGCAGCATTGTCATCACTAGTTATATTGTTATACTTAGTATTAAGCTCCCAGAGAAATTAATGCAGTAGCTATTTAGCTGAAGCGAAATAAAAAATAAAAACTCCGGAATCTGTTAAATCAGGTTTCGGAATTTTTTTATTGGGGAGAAGCGTATTTGAAAGGATCAGTAAGCCCCAGCTTGTCTGTCGGGATTGGTGGGCCTGCTGTCAGATTTCAAGCATGATGAATATCCTTAATTTATTACCGTTTGTAACACATATCTTTAAAAGGTCGACATATGATTAAAAATTTTACTGCGTTTATTTTGAAAATGAAAACATTTAAACTATTTTAGCACGTCAGAATAAATTGCATTATTTTACCTTTAATACTTCCCGCATTTACCGATGAATAAAGAGCCTAAACGCTATATTTTTATTGATTACGAAAATCTGAAAAAGATCAAAGTAAAAAAACTGCGCACCGTGTGTGATAAGTTTTATATTCTAATTAATGACAGCAATAAAACGATTCCATTTTCACTGGTTACCAAAATGCAAAAATTAGGTGACGGCGTTAAATGGATCGCGGTTGATACGGCCGGCACTCAAAATTTAAATTACCATATCGTCTTTTTATTAGGGAAACTGCACAACAAACTTGACAGCTCGGTAGAGTTTATTGTTATTTCTAATGATAAGGAAATGGATCCTTTGCTGACGTTTATTAATGATCAGGGGAGGTATTGTATCCGGGTGCGAAGAAACAATAAGTCGATGAAAGGTTCCGGAAGTGCTAAAGAAAAAGATAAAGGTGAAGAAAATAATTCGCCAGGCTATAGTCCGGGCTTATTAGGGGAGGAAGAAAGAAAAAGACGGCTGATCCAAATGATTGAAGAATCTAAAAAGCGCTTAGTGATTGTGGATACCCGTAACCGACCGGAAGCGGTGCCGGATTTGTGTGAATTCCTCACTTTACACAATCAGGAAATGGCCCTTCTTTTTGATATGAACGAGATTGTTCACGAAATGGAAAAACTCAAGGATATACAAGTGGTTGGTGGTCAGGTTATTTATAACTTTTAAACAACTTCTTTATGTAATTAAATTGGATGACTCCTGTTTACGGCGCAAAGCGCACGTAAAAAAACATCTAACATCCAGCCAGATTTCATTCAACAGTTTAAAATAAGAGCCCTCCCTAAACAGAAAAAGCAAAGATCTTAGACACTAAGGCCTTTGCTTTTTTCTATTTAAATCTATAGGTTTTATGAAAATTAAAATTATTTCCTTTAATTAGTGATGTTCTGGATGGCGGAGGCAAGAGGCAAGAGGCTGGATTACGTGGTACGTAGCGACCGCGGGTATCTCCGTTAGACCTGATACAGCCTCTTGCATCCATCAACCAGCCTCCAGAACTTCACCAGGTCAAATAAGGATTTTATGAAAATGAAAATGTAAATTTGGCCCATTACTTTGTATTAAACGTTTTAATAATCATGGAAGAACTTAATCAAACGATAGAAAAATCATCAGAACTGATGGACGAGGCTATGGATCACCTGGCCCGCGAACTCACTAAAATTCGTGCAGGAAAAGCGTCACCAGCGATGCTTAACGGTATCATGGTTGATTACTATGGCAACCCGACACCACTTAGTCAGGTGGCCAACATATCTACTCCCGACTCCAAGATGTTGAGTATTCAACCCTGGGAAAAAGCAATGATTGGCCCCATCGAACAGGCTATCTTTGGTGCCAACCTCGGGTTTACGCCACAAAATAACGGGGAGTCGATCATCATCAACATTCCACCAACTACAGAAGAGCGGCGTATTAATTTGGTCAAACAATCCAAGGCTTTGGGCGAAGATGCAAAAGTAAGTTTGAGATCTGTTCGTCAAAAAACGATGGATAGCATCAAGAAGGCGGTCAAAGCTGGTTTGTCTGAAGACATGGGTAAGACGAAAGAAGATGAGGTGGAGAAAAGTGTGAAGGCTTATTATGAAAAGGTGAGTAACCTGATTGGGGCTAAGGAGAAGGAGATTATGACGATTTGATGTTCAATATCCTTTGTTGTAAAAAAAAGTACCGAATGCTGTTTGCCAGTGTTCGGTATTTTTGGTTTCCCGCTAACGTTGATGGGAACACGGATTGAACGGATGATCACGGATTTCCCACTAACGCGATAGTTTTTTTACTATCGTAGAAAAAATCCGTCTCCATCCGTTCAACCCGCGAAAACCTGTGTCCCATTACATTACACCTTGTAAAACCCCAAAACCCCACCCCGCAACAAAAACAACACATCCTTCTCCACCCGCAACTGATCACCACCAACAAAAGGAAAAGGTAAGACAATCTGCTCCGTCAACAAAGACCTCAAATGAAAAGCATGAATTTCACCTTCTTCTTCAAAGATTAACCGCTGACCCAATATCTGAAAACCCTGCAAACCCTTGATGGGAATCGTTTTCATGTAAGTCGCAAAATTGTCAAAAACGAGGATGCCTTTTTTCGGATCATTGACATAAAGCAGGTTGTTATGCTCCAGCATAAAGTTGGGTTCCAGACGACTACCTAACAATAAATTTTGATTGCCGCTCTCACTCATGATTTTTCCTTGTCGGTTGACCTTGGTGATGCGCGAAGAAGTTTGATCAAAGAGCCAAAGGTTGTTGTCATTTGACATGGCAATGGCATTGATCTCCACCAGGTTTAAATCGTATAATTGATACTCACCAGTTTTACTCAAGGTGCGATCAAGGGTAATCACCGTCAAATAATCCGGATAGAAAAGTAAAAGATTAAAGGGGTCGGTGGTGTCCACCCATTTCAAATCTCCCAGATAATTATTATTAAATTTGAAAAGGAGTTTACCCGTAGCATCATACTTAATCAATTCATTTTTTGGGGTCACCACATAGCATTGCTGCAACTTATCGCTGGTGATGAAATTAGCCTTTACTTCCATCTTAAAATAGGGCGTTGCAAAACTATCGGTCTCTACCGTTTCCACAGTTGGAGTGTCAACATTAACAACCGTAGTCGCTGCCTTCTGCGAAGTTCCGCAGCCAATTGTCAAAATGAAACAGTAGAATGTGATGATGATTTTGTACATTTTTGGTAACTTATTATAGGAGTGGCTCGAATGTCGTAATAGTTGATTTTACCACATAGGTACGGAGTGATTTCACATAGGACATGGAGACAAATGAATTTTTCTCTTCTCGCATTTAAGGAATAAACAAACAAGGCCTCTATGCTCTATGTGAAAACACTCCATGGGCTATGTGGTGAAAAATCACCCAACAAAACAAGCTCCCTCCAAATTCTCAAAAAAACAAACCTCCATAGTCTCCCCATCAAAGCAAGCATAAGAATTATAATTCATCCACTCTCCGAGATTAATATACCGACTAGTCCCATTCTTCAAGGTATAATCAATCGGCAAGTGCCGATGCCCAAAAACAAAAAAGTCAGCGGCTACCGTATCCAATTTTCGATTCGCATATTGCAGCAACCATTCTTTGTCTTCTCCCAAAAATTTCTCCTCCGCCGGATTCGAATCCCGACTTCTGTTCGACCAGAAATTCGCCAATCCAATCGCAAAATTCGGATGCAGTCGCGCAAACAACCACTGACACAACGGATTGGAAAATACTTTTTTGAGAAACTTATAACCATGATCACCGGGCCCAAGGCCATCTCCGTGTCCAATAAAAAAAGTCTTCCCTTTCAATTTTTCAACAATTGGTTTTCGATAAATCGGAATACCCAACTCCTCCTCAAAATATTTGAACATCCACATGTCGTGATTGCCAATGAAAAAGAAAATGGGAATACCTGCGTCCCGAAGTTCCGCCAGTTTACCCAAAAGACGAACATAGCCTTTTGGTACCACCGTTTTATACTCAAACCAAAAATCAAAAATATCACCAACTAAATAGATCGCCTCGGCATCCGCTCTGATGCTGTCCAGCCAGCGTACAATCTGATGCTCCCGTTCCCTGCTGCTGTATTTTGCATCCGATCCCAGGTGGAAGTCGGAGGCGAAATAAATTTTCTTGTTAGTCATTTATGCTGGTTCTTTCTTGTTTATTCGCCACCACCCTCATCCCAATCAATATATTCCTCCTCATCGTCTTCTTCCACACTAGCTTCCGCCGGAGGAGGAGTTTCCTTCTTTTTCTTAATTTCGGTTTTTTTCTTGTCAGGTTCCATTTCCAATACCTCTTCTTCCTCCTCATCAAAACCTTCGATAAATTCCTCCTCATCTTGGTCATCAGAAGAGGCTACTACAGTATCCTTGCTGTTTTTATCTTCGTCTTCCCAGTCATCCGGTTCGATCCAGCTACTGATCGTTCCAAATTCTTTTTTCAGCTTATATTCAATTTCCTTTCGGTGGCGGCTACTGGTTTTTAAATTCTTTTTTACTTTTGAATTGTCGCGTTTCGTGGTGTACTTATCCACTGTTCCGTAGATGCGATAGTATAAGTTGAACCAACCTTTTTTCTTCGCTTCGATCGGCTTTCTGGTTGCATCGTGCCGTTTGAATAAGTTGCCAATAACCTGTCCTGCATTGACTTTTACGTTGTAGTTGATTTTATTTTCAAAAGAATGAATGCCACTAATTGTCAGGTTAAGTGCATTACTTTGAATGAACATTTCAGGAATGTAAAGCTTTCCTTTTTTTACTTCGAAGTTGTTGTGGAGCTTGGTGAATTTGATGTGTTTCAAATCACTCAGCTTGATATAATCTGCAAAATCATAGAGCATATCAAGCTTGATTAATTCTCCGTTTTTAATATTGACATCTCCGAGCATAGCTAGCTTTTTATCCATAAAGGAACCATCTTTATCCCAGAATGAATTGATGGTTACCTTAGAAGTAAGCCGCCCTTTTATGTTTTTGTATTGCAAAACATCGAGCCCCATGTTTTCCGTTTGTTGGAAAAATGTTCGGACATTAATGTCATCCACATCGAGGGTCGCTTCCAGGTAGGGTTTGTCTTTGAAAAACATTTTTCCGTCAATTCCAAACGTTCCGTCCATAGCCGAAGTGTGGCCTTTGACCAATAGTTCGTTGTTGTCGAAAGTAAGGCTTCCACTAAAATCAGTTCCCTTAATGTAGTTATAGTTGTACTCGTCAATTTTAGCCTGGAAGGTTCCTTTAAGAAATTTGGTGATGCGCTCCCGGTTTAATGTATGTGCTTTGTAAACAGAGTCCACGTCGATGATGCCCTTTTTTACTTTCGCCAGTTCTTCCTGACTTTCCGTCATTCTGACCAGGCGGTCAATGTCCAGATGTGGGGCATCAAGGCTTGCTTTAAATTTGAGTTCTGCGCGTTTAGAGTTTTTTTCGTCTGCAAAAAGCACGGGGAGGAAATTAAGGAATTTACCATTGAGGTAAATCTCACTTCCAGCGCCTTCTATTTTGACTTTGTTGACTTTTAAACTGTTGTCTTTGATGATGAGCGATCCGCGATCGACAATCATAGTTTCTTTGTTGATGGTAAGCGAAGCGTCGTCAAATTCAATCACACCGTTTGCTTTTACCTTTCCAATACGACTGGGAGTGATCATGTCTTTGTACCGGCCTTTTATTTGTAGGTTTTTGATTTCCAGCTCTCCGTCTCCTTTTTTGATGTTTGGATTTTCAAGCAAACCATAAACAGAATTCAGTGGAAGCACGCCGTCAACTCTAAATGTGATGAGCGGCTTGTCAAAGTTGGAGATGCGAAGTGAAGATTGTATAAGCTCTCTATTGAAGTAACCTTTTAAATCTTTAATTTCAAAAATACTGGAACTGGCTTTTTGGTCTTTGCCATTTTGGAAGCGAGCCGTGAAGCTTACATCTTTTAGTTCATGCCCAAGTTTTGGACTGTTGATTCTTCCTTTAATTAGCCCAAGTTTTGCAATGATTCCTGGTGTTTGTTTTGCGTTGAGCCGACCTTTTATTTTTGCGTCAAAGTCAAAGGTACCCTTGCTTTTAAAATCACTAAAGTAATCGACGTACTGATCGGGCATGAGTCCAAGCATCGTCTGAAGATTGCATTCTTCGCTGGTAATGATCAAGTCAAAATCAGTATCCCTTTTCTTAGTAGTGATTTCACCGTTTATTTTGAAAACATTCGATTCCACCCCAAAATCTACATCCTCAAAAGTATAGACACCATTGTCCATGTCTACATCAATTTTGGCATCGTACATCATGTCTTTGCCTACCATTGATCGCTGTCCTTTAAATTCAACAAAATCAGACTTCATGGTCGCAAAACTATTCAGTGTAAATCGCGAACTGGAAAACTTGCCACCTGCCACGGCGTCTCTTAGCTGAAGTTTTACTTCTTGTTTGACTCGTTTGTCAATGTAGATGAGTTCTACGTTTTCAAATTTTGCTTCTTCAATAGAGATGGCAAGGCCTTCTTCACCATCGTCGTTCTCCTCCTCTTCCTCGTCCTCATTTTCGTTGTCGCTTTTGATAATATCGTAGTTGGAAACCCCTTTCTTATTTATTTTCACAAACAATGCCCCGTCTTCAATAGAAATAGTATGCACCTTGATATTGGAACCAAACAAGCTAAAAAGACCAAACTCAAAAGACAGGTTATTGGTCTCCAGAAGTGTACCTCCCCATGCATCTTCCAGTACAACGCCTTGTAAGGTGGCGGAGGCATCCGGGAAGCCGGAAAGCAGTGAAAGGTTGAAATCTTCAACGGAAAGTTCAGATTTAAGACTTTTATTGACTTCAGTGATGAGTCGCTCACCAATCTGTTTTTCAAAAAAAGCGGCAATAATAATAGCGGTAAGTACGAGCAGACCAATAGTTCCCAAAAACCAGTAGAGGAGTCTTTTTGGCCAGTTTTTACGTGTGGAAACCTTGGTCTCAGTCAGATGTGGTGCGTTTTGAAGCATAGGTGTTGTGGACATGGTGTATATTGATCGTAAAGATAATGGATTTGGACATTATATATAACGAAGGGTAGTGTGAGGTTATTTTTAATTTTTTTTCAAAAATACTTGTGTTCTTTTTCAAGGAAAGCTATCTTTGCAGTCGCCTTATGAAAATAGGGTGGGAAAGGGCGATTAGCTCAGTTGGTTCAGAGCACCTCGTTTACACCGAGGGGGTCGGGAGTTCGAGTCTCTCATCGCCCACAAAAAGGAGCGTATCATAGGATGCGCTCCTTTTGTAATTTAGCCTTAGCGGGCGCTGTCAGGCGACCCTTCGTTCCTTGGGCGTCAGACAACACCTTCAAGTTCACCATCAATGGACCTGTTTGTAAAAAAAAACTTAAGGATAGAAAACTTGGTGTTGTCTGGCGCCCCTGAAAAGGTCGCCTGACAGCGCCAAATTTATTGGGCTACTGCAGCGAAAGTCGAAGCCAGGCAGATAGAGGGCTTTGATGAGATAGTGTACTACAAAATTTACAAAGCTATTGCTCAATCACTTCTCAATATACTTGACAACATTAATACACCATGTTCCGTAAAAGCCATCGGTATATCTCGTTCCTCCTGATTTTGAGGTCACAATTTGTGACCTCAAATCTAAGAACTCTTCTTTTTTCATTTCAAATCTTTGTCGTTGATTAAACCTAGAAAAACTTAAACAACTTCTGTATTAAAAGTTTCACTATTCTATTCATATCTCGTTTATTTAAAGATTGTTTTTTTGAAGATAGTATACCAGCAAAATTTAAGCAAAAAAAAAGTCATACCCAATTTTACTTATAAACGCTAAACCCAATACTGATTCTCGAATATAGGGCTCGATCTTTTGTAAAACAAACAAATAACAGTACTTCTGGATAAATCTCATCTAGCCTTAGAAAGACTACTTATCCCTCTGGATTTCAACTCAAAAGCTAAAATTCAAACATAAAATAAGCCCCAAAAGAACCCAATCCAACAAATATCAGGCAGGGGAAGGCGTTACTTAAGCAGCCACAAGTCCTTTTCTCAACTTTAACCCCATTTTTAAATCAAACTCTCTACATTCTTTCTTACCTTAGTATTTGCAAATCTGCCACTATTAAGCTTTCACCGTTACACTTTTTATATTAGACTTGTTACCCTTTATTAAAAGTGCCAAGTCTATAATACCATTAAATCCCTAAGAGATGAGTAGGTTATTTACCCTATCTAAACTATTTTTATTATTCCTCATGATCACTCCTTTTGGTTTTGCGCAAGCGCAGGATCTCAGCTTTCAAATGTCAAATAAACAAAGCGGTGGAGGTGACTCAATAAGGGTTGACATTACCCTTGAAAATTTTGACAGTATATATAGCTTCCAGTACACCACCAGATGGGACACCTCTGAGCTGGTCTTTCAGGGAGTCGGTAATTTTAATATGCCCGAGCTGGACGAAAACAGTTTCGGATACGTGGGTGTTGACGAGGGTTTCTTAATCACGCTGTGGGCCGACCTTAATGTGAACGGCTATGATGTGGATGATGGAACCGTCATCTATAGCATCTTCTTTACTGCGCCTTGTGGAGACAACGGAGTAGATACAGCTCCTGTTGAGTTTTCTAATAACCCAATCCCAATAATGGCCTCTACGTTAGACGAAGAATTTGTACCGGGAACGGAAGACGGTGCTGTCATTTTTGTAGAACTGGATGCTTCCGCTTCTACAGTAACGGATGTCAGTTGCCTCGGCGGCAGCGATGGTTGTATCACCGTCAATACAGCGGGAGGTACCGCACCTTTCACCTACGCCTGGAGCAATAGTGGCACCGGTCAGGAACTCTGCGACCTGCCCCCGGGTACCTACACCTGTACCGTTACAGATGCTGGTGACTGCACAGCTGTTTCCCCGGCTATAACAGTAGGCGAACCAGCCATCGCACTTAATATTTGTGGTTCGTCCTCAACCGACGTCAACTGTAATGCTGGTTCCGATGGTTGTATTGACCTGACGGTTTGTGGAGGTACTCCAGGATATACCTATTTATGGACTCCGGGTGGCATGACGGTGGAAGACCCTTGTGGACTGACGGCTGGCGTCTATACTTGTGAAGTGACGGATGCCAACGGTTGTAGCCTTACGACAGCTGGCATTACCGTTGCTGAACCAGCTTCAATCGTTTTAGTAAGTTTTAACATCGTAAACGCAACTTGTGTTCAGGGCGGAAGTATTGACATCACATTAAGTGGTGGCAACAGTCCTTATACCTACTTATGGAGTAATGGTGCCGTGACGGAAGATGTCTCAGACCTGCTGGCAGGCTTCTATACCTGTGTGGTCACTGATTCAGATGCTTGCACATTCACAACACCGGCGCTGGAAGTAATGTTAGAAAACAGCGATCTGGAACTGACAGGATCAGCGATTATTAATGTTTCTTGTTTTAATGGAAACGATGGAGCGATTGATTTAGAGGTGTCCGGATCCGCTACGCCGTTTACCTATTTATGGAGTAACGGTGACATGACAGAGGACATTAGTGGATTGGATGCAGATACGTACAATTGTACCATTACCGATGCGAATGGTTGTGTGTTTACAACACCAACTTTTGAAATAACAGAACCTGCAACAGCGCTGGTCATTGACGATATGGAAGTAATTAATCTGAATTGCTTTGGAGCAACGAATGGTTGTGTCACCATTGAAGTGGTGGGCGGGGTTGCACCTTATAGCTATGCCTGGAGTAACGGTGAGACTACTCAGGAAATCTGCGACCTCCCAGCTGATGATTACACCTGTACTGTTACAGATGCGGGAGCTTGTTCAATGGTTAGTTTTGAAGCGACTGTTGAGCAACCCGCACTGTTAGAAGCCTGCGGAATATCGGTAGATGATGTTTCTTGCTTTGGTGCTGCTGATGGCTGTATTGATCTGATGGCTTGTGGAGGTATTCCGGGATACACTTATTTATGGAGTAATAGTTCTACAGAGGCAAATATTTGTGGCCTGATTGCGGGTACTTATAGCGCTACGATTACAGATGCTAATGGTTGTACCGCAAGCACAGTAGCCATAGAAATTGATCAACCTGCTTCCATCGTTTTGACAAATACCGTTGTTGTAAATGCAACTTGCGGACAAGGTGGAAGTATCGACATTACTTTAAGTGGTGGCAATAATCCTTATACCTATTTATGGAGCAATGGTGATACAACAGAAGATATCGATGATTTGGTCGCAGGCTTTTACACTTGCGTAGTAACTGACTCGGATGCTTGCGTATTTACGACAGTAGCCATAGAAGTTGTTTTAGAAAACAGCGATTTGAATTTCATGAATGCTTCTGTTGGCGAAGTTCAGTGTTTTGGTGAATCCAATGGAAGTATCGATATAACCGTCGCGGGAGCTGCCACCCCGTTTTCCTTCTCTTGGAGTAACGGCGAAATGATACAAAATATAGACGGCCTTCCTGCTGGAAATTATAGCTGTACTATCACGGATGCAAATGGTTGTGTTGTTACGACTCCTGCTATTGAAGTTGGAGGGCCTTCGGCTGCCTTAGAGGTGGATGCAGCTGACGTAACGGATGTTAGTTGCTTCGGCGAAAATAATGGAAGTATTGCATTGACAATGATGGGAGGAACAAGTCCGTATTTATATGCCTGGAGCAATGGTGGTACGACAGCTGCCATTGATGATCTTCCACCGGGACCCTATACTTGTACCGTTACAGATACGAATAGTTGTACGGAAGAAACAACTACTTTTCAAATCAATCAACCAGCTGCCGTTACGCTCAGCAATTCTCAGGTAGTGGATGCTACTTGTATGAATGATGGCAATAGCGGGAGCATTAGCATAAGTGTAGGTGGCGGGAATGGTCCTTATACTTATTTGTGGAGCAATGCAGCGGTTGACGAAGACATTAGTGGTCTGGCTGCCGGAACGTACATTTGCACGATTACAGATAACAGTATGTGCTCTTTTGTAACGCAAACTTTTGTGGTGGAAGAAGATGCGGGCGATTTGGCGCTGGATGGTCTCAATTCAACGGATGTAAATTGTATTGGAGGTAGCGATGGAGCTATTGCGCTTTCCGTTTCCGGAACGGCCACACCCTTCGCCTTTGTTTGGAACAATGGAGCGATGACTCAAAACCTTTCTAATCTTTCTCCCGGAACTTATACCTGTACCATTACAGATGGAAATACCTGTTCAGTGGTGACACAAACAGTAACGATCGGTGAACCTGTTTCGGGCATCGCAGTGACGAATATCGCTAGTGAAAATGCGTCTTGTTTCGATAGTAATGACGGTAGTGTTTCATTAAATATTTCTGGCGGAACAACTCCCTATACGTATGATTGGAGCAATGGTGATATGACAGAAGATATAACAGGGCTTGCACCCGGCAGTTACAGTTGTGTAGTAACAGATGGAAATGGTTGTTCCATAACAACAAGTACCGTTACGATCACAGCCCCTGATCCTTTGCTGATTGAATTGGTAAGCTCAACGAATGCCTCTTGTGGTCAGGGGGGGAATAATGGTAGTGTTGATATAGAAGTAGATGGTGGAACACCAATCTATGCTTACCTCTGGAGTAATGGAGCTGTGACTCAGGATATTTCTGGTATTCCTTCCGGAACATATACTTGTGTCGTTACTGATTTGGAAGGTTGTACCCAAACTTCCGGAAGTTATACCATAGAAAACATCGGTAGCAATTTAATGTATAACGGAGCTATTTCCGGCAACGTGAATTGTTTTAATGAAGAGAATGGATTTGTAGATATTGATGTATCCGGAACCGCTACGCCGCTGACTTATTTATGGAGTAATTTAGCGATAACAGAAGATATTTCCGATTTGTCAGGAGGCACCTATTCCTGTACCATCACCAATGCCAATGGTTGTACAACGGTAACTCCGGTCTATACAATTACAGAACCGAATATGTCGCTTGATGCAAATACGGTCACTGTTTTGAACACCTGTGCTGGCACGGCGAATGGAAGTATTGGTATTGAGGGAGTTGGAGGAACAGCGCCTTATAGTTTTGCCTGGAGCAATGGTGGAATGACAGCAACGATTAACGATTTGGTGGAAGGCGCATACACTTGTACCATTACTGATGCAAATGGTTGCGAGTTTACGACAAGTGCCATTGATATTGAAAATATTGATAGTGATTTGGCCGTGACAGGTGAAGTGCTGGGGCAAATTACCTGCTTTGGTTTTGATAATGGTTTTGTGGATGTAGATGTAAGCGGATCTACTACGCCGATAGAGTTTATATGGAGCAATGGCGATGAAACGGAAGACATTGAAAACCTGGCAGCCGGAAATTATACCTGTACTATTTCTGACGGAAATGGTTGTGTCATTGTGACCAATACATTTACCATTGCGGAAAGTCCGGATGCTTTGCTAGTGGATTTAGTTGCTCTGACCGATGCTTCTTGTGGGCAGGGGGCAAGCGGAAGTATTGATATTGAGGTAACAGGTGGTGTGTCGACTTATACTTATCTTTGGAGTAACGGTGCGATGACGCAAGACCTGGCTATTATTCCTTCTGGCATATATAATTGTACTGTTACGGATATGAATGGTTGCACTTTGGTTACACCAAATTACGGTGTTATAAATCAGGGGTCTGACCTTAGTTTGAATGCAACGACTGAAGGAAATGTAAGCTGTTTTAGCGGAAGCGATGGTTTTATCAATCTGGAAATTACCGGCACGTCGACACCAATTACGTTTAATTGGGATACTGGTGAGTTGACTCAAAATCTAAGCGGCCTTTCTGCCGGAACCTATAGCTGCACCATTACAGACAACGCAGGCTGTACGGCTGTGACGCCAATGATTGAAATAATGGAACCGGAAGCCCTGACTTCGGTTGCGGATCAGGTGGTCAATGCTTGCACTGGAACGGATAACGGAAGTATTTCGATAACAGTAAGCGGAGGAACATTACCTTATGCTTACTTGTGGTCGAATGGTGAGATGACTGCTTTCATTTCGGATTTACCGGCAGGTATGTATTCTTGTTTGGTAACAGATGGGCAGGGTTGTATTGTGGAAACAGAAACCTACGAAATTATGAATGTGGCCTCTGACCTGGAGTTGAGCAATTCATCAATCGTTCCAATCTCTTGTTTTGGAGAAAGTGATGGAGCGATCAATATTGAACCAATGGGAACTGCGACGCCATTTACATACTTATGGTCGAATGGTGCGGTGACACAGGATTTGGATAATTTGTTTGCAGGCGTTTATAGTTGTCTGATTACGGATGCCAATAGTTGTGTTTTTCAGACGGAAGAATTTTTGGTGGAAGCACCAGATCTGCTTGATGTATGTGCCGCAGAAGTTCAGCATCCTCTATGTAATGGAGTAGCGGATGGTTGTATAGATCTGACCGCTTGTGGCGGAACGGCTCCGCTAACTTACTTATGGTCGAATGGATCTATTTTTGCAAATCCATGTGGTTTGGCAGAAGGAATTTATAACTGTACGATTACAGATGCCAATGGTTGTGAAACAATAAGCCCGGCTTATGAATTAGAGTCAACCGCAGATCCGATGACGATGGATGCGAGTTCGTCTACCGATGCAGTTTGTGGACAGGGAACCGGAGGTACGATTGACATTACAATTGGTGGGGGTCTTTCGCCTTATACTTACATTTGGAATAATGGCTCGACGATGGAAGACCAGGTTGATTTAATTGCCGGAAATTATATTTGTACGGTCACCGATAATCAAGGCTGTACCTTTGTAACAGAATCCTTTCAAATATTAAATGATGGAAGTGACCTGAGTTTGACGGCGATTGCAAATACGGATGTAATTTGTTTTGGTGAAGAGACAGGCGCTATTAATATCTCAGTGATTGGAAGTCAGACCCCAATAAGTTTTGCGTGGAGCAATGGAGACATGACAGAAGATATTGAAGAATTGGCTGCCGGAGTTTATACTTGTACGGTAACGGATAATGTGGGTTGTTCTATTGTGATATTGGAAGTTGAAATTACGGAGCCAGAGGAAGCACTTAGTATTAATATGGTCATTACGGAATTCCCGACTTGCTTTGGTGTAGACGATGGCTTTATTATGTTGGATGCGGTTGGAGGAACTTTGCCGTATTCGTATTTATGGAGTGATGGTTCGATGGAGCAAAACCGTACAGGACTGGGTGCAGGTGATTTTGTTTGTACCGTTACAGATGCCAATGGCTGTGAGGCGGTGTCGATGATACTTGAGTTAGAGGGTCCAATGGAACTGAACTTGATTAATTCAGTAATCGTAAATGAGATAGGAGGAGGAGCGAACGGAAGTGTGAGTATTGAAGTTGACGGAGGTAATGATCCTTATACTTATTTATGGGATGATCCTGCCATGTCTACCGGTTCTACTTTGAGTGCTGTACCTGCTGGAGAATACTCCTGTGTGGTGACGGATGCGAATGGTTGTACACAAACCTTCGGTGTATTTATAGTGCAGAGTACGATTGGTATTAATGAGTTAGAAAATCCAGGTTTTGAAGTGTATCCAAATCCATTTGTTTTACAGTTTACGATTGTGTTGGAAGAGCTGGCTTCAGACATCCAGTTGATTGACGTAGCGGGTAGAGTCCTTTATCGGGATGTTTCGCCGGGTGTGGATTTGACAAAACAAGTAGAAGTGGATGTACCGGCAGGTATATATGTGTTAAAGGTGCAGATGAGTGATGGTAATGTTGGTATTCGGAAGGTGGTGGTGCGGTAAACTGGATGCTAGTTACAGGATGCTGGGTCATGCGGCACGTAGCGATTGCGGCTGTCTTTGTTAGTGATCCAGCATCCAGCTAGCCTGGATTTTAAATTTCGAGCAAAGCCGAGGAATCTACCTCCGATCGAAGATAGATTTCTTGACTTCAATGAGGATGGCGACTATAGGTTTCATAATTAAGCACTAAAAGCGCCAATATGGCAGTTGTAAATATTACAAGCTGCCATATTGGCGCTTTTGTTTTTCACAAACTGACCTAGTGTCAGATTTTTACACCAAAAAATGGCATGGCACATGGATTGATCAAGGTAAAGTGTATTTCAATTTTTTTCTAACTAAAAAACGTTTAAAAATGAATAAGTATAAAAGAGCAAACAGCCCGCTACCAAGCATCGTAAGAATGATTGATAATCTTTTCAACGATGAAGCAATTAACCACAACCGTCAGGGTCTTACCGTTTGGAACGGATCAATGCCGGCGGTGAATGTAAAAGAAACCGATGATCAATTTGAGTTGGAACTTGCTGCCCCAGGGAAGAGTAAGTCGGACTTCAACATTGAGATCGATGCAGATATCCTCACTATTTCTGCTGAGCAGAAAGAAGTAAAAGAGGAGGAAGCAGAAGGTCGGTTTACGCGATGTGAGTTCCGTTACAACGGCTTCAAGCGTTCGTTCACTTTACCAGAATCAGTTGACGTTGCAAAGATTGCAGCTAACTATGTAGACGGTATTTTGAGTCTGGTGATTCCTAAGAAAGAGGAAGCGAAGCCACAGCCTGCGCGTAAGATTGATGTGGTATAGTTGCTAGATGCAGGTTACTGGATACAGGATCCTGTGATACGTAGAGGCTGCGGGCTTCTCTGTTAGAAGTGATCCAGCGGCGAGTGGCTATCAACCTGTATCCAGAAAAAAATGCGTTTTGATTTTATCGTCAGTAGTGTGACGATGAGAATTAGGAGTTAATTTTATTCCCCCTTGCTGGCTTTGCTGGTGAGGGGGATTTTTTGAAAAAGAATATAGCCATGTGTTGGAACATCGCTATAGGTATTCATGTTGCGATATGATACGAGTATTGAAATATCTTGTAACTGCTCAGTGTTGCTTATGATAGCGGACATTTGCGCCTGTCTGGCAGCCAGGCAAGATTTGCACTTGATACTTGCACTTGAATTTTAAAAAGTGCAAGTTCAAGTGCAAACTCAAATGCCCCCTATCGTAGGTAACACTGAACAGTTACGTTATTTCTATTAATGAAAATGTACAGACTGGGCCAAAATAGTTTCCACAATTATTGGTTAAGGTTCCTCCGCTACTGGACTCTACCCTGATGGTGGAAAGATTTAAATCTGTATTTGCAAATGTAGTAGGTACAGTTCCTGTTACTCCCGTTATTGATATGGTTACGTTGTAATTTGTGCCAGAGAGAGAAGCCGTAATGCCGATGGTGTCAGTGGTAGCAATCTCCAATTCAGGTGTATAATCGATCATTTCGTGTCTGGTAAGTCGGTTGTTTTGGTAGGAGTGACTTCATTTTTGTCTTTGCTACAAGAACAGCATATCAGTAGAACTAAACGGCACTAATTTACCCGTAGTCGGCCCCAAACTCAATACCACCATTCTCCCAACTACCATCCACCTGTCGCCAAATACTCCTTGGGTTACTATTCTGTAATTCAGCTGGCAAGCTAGCCTGTGGCCAGTTCTGAAAAGCCAATGGTCGCGCAAAGCGTTTAATCGCAGCAGAACCAACAGAAGTAAACCGACTGTCAGTAGTTGCCGGAAACGGCCCGCCGTGATGCATGCTGTGACAAACTTCAACACCAGTTGGGACACCGTTAAAAATCAAGCGGCCTACTTTTTCCTGCAAGACAGAGATTAGTTTTTGATGCGTCTGAATATCTGCATCTTCGCCCATGATGGTTGATGTCAATTGGCCATGCAGTTTTTTTGCAATAGCCATCCACTCCTCTTCATTACTTGATTTGATAACTAATGTGAACGGTCCAAATACTTCACTTTGTAAAAGCTCCGCATGCTTTAAAAAAGTAACTCCGTCAACAGAAGCGACGGCAGCGCGGCCTTTTAAGTCAGATCCGTCACCATCTACTATACCTTCTATATTTACACCCGAAATTTGAGTTACTGTAGCCCTGGCTTTGTAGTAACCATTGCAAACATTTTGATTGAGCATAGTGGCAGGTGCGGTGTTGCTAATCGCTTCTGAAAGTTCTTTTATAAACTGAGTGGCATGATCGCCATCCTGAACCAGAAGTAATCCTGGGTTGGTGCAAAATTGGCCTACACCCATGGCAACCGAACCGGCATACTGCGTAGCAAGCGCCTGACTGTTTTTAGCTAATACAGAAGGTAAAATGAAAACCGGATTGACAGAACCCATTTCTGCAAAAACGGGAATAGGTTCTTTGCGTTGCGCAGCAGAATCGAACAAGGCTTTCCCTGCCCCTAAGGAACCGGTGAAGGCGACCGATTTGACAAGTGGGTGCCGAACCAGGTCCTGACCTAGATCAGGGCCATAGCCATTCAATGAAGAGAAAACACCATCAGGCATACCTGTCTTTTGAGCAGCGCTCTGTATAGCATAAGCCACCAGTGCATTGGTTCCCAAATGAGATTCATGTGCTTTTACAATGACTGGATTTCCTGCTGCCAAAGCAGAAGCTGTGTCACCGCCAGCAGTAGAAAATGCCAATGGAAAATTACTTGCCGTAAAGATGGCAACAGGTCCGACTGGCACCAACATTTTCCGAATATCTGTTTTTGGAAATGGTGTGCGATCCGGAATGGCTTTGTCAATACTTGCTTCCACCCAACTGCCTTCCTTTGCTACTTCTGCAAACAAACGAAGTTGTTCAACAGTACGTTTGCGTTCGCTAGTGATTCTGCCTTCCGGTAAACCAGATTCTTTCATCGCTCGCTGAATCAGCACATTTCCCAGCTTGAGAATTTCGTCAGCAATGGCATTCAGGAAATCAGCCCGCTGTAGCCCAGAGCTATGTTTGTAGGTGTCAAATGCGGTAGTCGCCAAATTCATTGCCTGGTCTAATTCCTCTTTTGTAGCCACCGAGAATTGTCCGTCAAGGCGCTCTTGCGTACCGGGGTTTTGTGCTTCCATAAGTTCTTTGGAAAGCGCAGAGTATTTGTAACCTAGAACGTTTTTTCCGTTTAATTTTAGTAGATCGTCCATTGTTTTGTTTTGAGGAGTCGGGGTAGCAAATCAAAGTCGAGGTCAACGTTAAAGTCAAGTTGCTCGTTTACTGCGGAGCTCCGTGATTGGCCAGGCCGGCCACCCATTCTTCTTTTGAGTTCAGCTTAATATGGGGTCAAAAGTACTAAATAAATCGTCAACTAGTAGTTAATCTTAACTAAACGAAGCTTGTTCCTAAACTCACTAGGGATAAGGCATTCCTTTGAGTTTATTTGAATCGCATCCCGAAAACGGAGTTGAATTTCCTGGTCATCGGTATTCATAACAGAATTGCGATCATAAGCGCCATCGCCTTCTAATATGTATTCGCTGACCGTGTTTTCTCTGCGGATTTCATCATTGAAAATGAAACGCAATGAAGTAGGAGTCTTCATCAAAAAGAAAGAGGAGTAGATGGCGTCATCGTCTTGAGAATATTGTTTTTTATGGAGAATAGTTTGCCAATGCATTTTCCCGTCAGGGTGAATAGACGTAACAAAAATATCATCGTAATAATAGTCGACAATATAACGACTTCCATCGCGACCGACATAGCCACGACCTGCGGTGGCCAGTCTTCTTTCAAGATGTTTTTTGCGCTCAGCCGTCAATAAGATACCACCATCCCGACGAAGGGTAATTGCCTTAACGGAAATATCTGTAATACCTTTAGAATCCTGATCCAATCTTTTTTCCATGATCTTATTCATAAACTGTTTTTCAAAAGGTTGGAATTCGAGTACATGATCGTCCGCGTTATTGGGGTTGATGTTTATGTAAAAAGAACCAACTGTTTTGCCGCGACTTTTTTCTGAATAAAAACCTCCTGCGACCAGACGTTTATTTAAATGGTCGTAATCAAATTTGACATCATAGGTCATTTTGCCTTTCATGTGAAGGCTGGCTGTCAGGGGAGCGGTTAATCCTGCTTTACAACTATGGATCAAGTAATGATGATCTTCCTTACGAGCTTTGCGATTGTCTTTAGCTATAATGAAATAAGCGGCACCGTCATTGTTGATTACCCATTCTGAATGGTCTCTGTAGGGATTGAATTCTTCGGGGTCGAATTGCATGTCCCAAAGCGTTTTGTAATTTTCAACATCATAGGCAAGCGCTTCGATTTTGCTTTGTTGTTTGAGCTGATAGATAAGTAGTTTTTTCTTGTCTTTTGAAAATTTAATATCCGGACTGGGTGGATAGAATTGTTGTCCGTAGTCCCATACGAGAGAGGAGTCGATCATGTTAGCTCCCGGATCGAACGTTTTGACTTTTAAGAAATACCTTCCTTTTTTCTTGAAGGTGTAGAAGATATGGAATTTGTCGGTCTCACTGACAAGAGCGGTGATGTGAACCCGTTTTTTATCAAACTCAATTGTTTTATTCCAGGTAGTTTGAAGCTGATGATTAAAGGCCTGAATCTCGTATTCATTAGCCTTGTCTCTGAACATCAGGTAACGGTCTTTTAATTTCCCAATCAATTCATACTGAAGGTCGTTGCGAATCGAAAGATGTTCGGAGACCATAATGACCTGAGAAAACGTAAAAAACGGGATTAAAAAGAGGAAAAATGATAGTAAAAGCTTCATAAGAAAAGGTTTAGTACACGGTGTATTTAGTATTACTTAAACGAAAAAAGTACCAATTTAGTTATACAAACCGGGCAGGTCAGTTAGATTACTTTTCCAGCGTATTCAGGTCAATTCGTTCTTTTTCAAGCCGAACGGTCTCTGCAATTTTTTTCAACATGCTTACGATAGCTTCCTGTTTGTCCGAATTGGTGACAATACTATGCAGGTTGAGTACTTGCTTGTTGCAAATCATAGACACATAATGTTCTTCTTGTACGGTACGTGGTTTTTGCTCTTTTTCCTCGCTTTCCTTCGACTTAAAATACCAGTGCAGGCAGGTTTGTCCGGAAGCGGTCTTAAATACTTCAGCTTTAGGCTGAATGTTGAATTTGGTTTCCTTGCGGAGAAAATTTACTTCAAAATTTTGATAGGCCTTAAGTACAGCTTCGTCATCGACTTCTTTAGTTGAGGCCATGAACAGGTCAATCGGATTGTTGAAGAGTTGTAGTACTTTGCCATCCAGAACGTAAGTTATTTCTAATGATTTTTGTGGAAGGACTTCATCCCCTTTAACTTCAACAATGAAGAAACTTTCTTTTTCGTTGAAAACCTGTAAGTAACCGCCGGGGATGTGAAGGCTGCCGCTTCTGTAGTTGATGTCTTTGGTAAGGATACCCATGTTGAAGGTTTGTATTCCTAATATGGTACCTTTCTTAGACCAGAATCGGGCTTCACCATGCTCAGCCCCTTCTTTAAACTGACCCTCTGATTGCTTTTGACCGTTTTCATAATACTCTGTGGTTCTTCCGTCTTTTTTCCCATGGAGGTATTCGCTTTCCAATTTTACGCTGCCGGTTTGATACCAGTTGGTGACCATACCTTCTGCCATTCCATTTTTGTAAAAGACCTGCTGATCCTTGTCGCCGGTGTAGTACCACCAATTGTGCTCGCCCTCTTCTTTGCCGTTTTGGAAATAGCCCTGCGATTTCTTACCGCCGGTTTTGTGCCATTCGGTACAGACGCCTTCAGGGACTCCGTTGACGTAGGCGATTTCCAGTTTTTTACTACCACTGGCAAACCATTGTTTCTCCACCCCGGTTTGAACACCATGCTCAAAAGTTGCTTCCTGAATTTTCTGTCCGTTCTTTTCCCATTCTTTTACAGTCCCATGCACTTTCCCATCTTTTATAGGAACATGAATTTTTTTTCTCCCTCCCGGGTATTCCTCATAGGCGAGTCCGGTAAAAGGATTCATGGTGTTGGGGCGAAAAAGGAGGTTGTTATTAATATCGAGTTGACTCAAATAGATTTTGTTCTTTTGAGCAGAAACAAGGATCGGGAGTATCAATAAAACTAAAAAGCAAGTCCAATTCTTCATAAGATGGTGGTCTAAGTTATTTTTGGCGAATTTAAAGATATTCTTAGTCATAGTAAAACGGATGAGGGGTTAATAGAATTGTGAGGGAGGAAAGATTGGAATGATAAGGTAATGTTAAATGGAAGCCCCCTATGAAGTATCGGTTGTCATCCCGAGCGTAGCCGAGGGATACAAGAACTGAGCACATTACATTTCGAGCGACCTGGAGAAAGTTAAAATAAAGTCATAAGCCGAGAAATCTATCTCCATACAGAGGTAGATTTCTCGGCTTCGCTCGAAATTCACGTAAAGTAGCTGGTGATTGTCTTATCCCTCGGCTACGCTCGGGATGACAAACAAATAAAAACTACCTACATTATTCAACAAGTTCATTAACTTCGCAATTCACAAACAACTTAATAAAACAACGAATTCATGTCAAAACAATTAATAGAATGCGTTCCCAATTTTAGTGAGGGACGAGACTTAAATATCATCAAGCAAATTACAGATGAAATTGAAAGCGTAGAAGGTGTTAAGCTATTGGATGTAGATCCCGGGAAAGCAACCAACAGAACGGTCGTGACTTTCGTAGGAGAACCAGAACCAGTGATCGAGGCCGCTTACCTGGCCATGAAAAAAGCTGCGGAAGTAATCGATATGAGTAAACACTCCGGCGAGCACCCAAGAATGGGAGCAACTGACGTATGCCCATTAATTCCTATCGCAAACATCACGATGGACGAAGTTGTAAAATACGCACACCAACTCGGTGAGCGCGCCGGACGGACATTAGAGATTCCATTCTACATGTATGAAGCAGCAGCGACTCGCCCTGAATGGCAAAACCTGGCCACCATTCGCTCTGGTGAATACGAAGCTTTGCCAGAAAAATTAACAGACCCTGAATGGAAGCCGGACTACGGACCATCAAAGTTTAACTCACGTGCAGGTGCGACAGCTATTGGAGCCCGTGATTTTTTAATTGCCTACAACGTCAACCTTAATACAACTTCAGTCCGAAGAGCCAACTCCATCGCCTTTGATGTACGTGAACAAGGCCGGGTAAAGAGAAAAGGAAACCCGATTACCGGAGCCATCATGAAAGACAAAGATGGCAACGCAAAAGAAAACCGGGTACTTGTAAAGCCGTAAAAGGTATTGGCTGGTACATAGAAGAATATGGTGTGGCCCAAATTTCAATGAATCTAACCAACATCAATCTGACTCCTTTGCATAAAGCTTTTGAGGAGTGTTGCAAAAGCGCCAATAAAAGAGGTATTCGGGTAACTGGTTCTGAATTAGTAGGGCTAGTGCCATTAAAAGTAATGCTGGATACCGGAAAATATTTTTTGCAAAAGCAGCAGCGTTCCGTAGGTGTTTCAGAAGAGGAGATTATAAAAATTGCGATCAAGTCGCTTGGCCTGGATGAACTAGGTCCTTTTGATCCAAAGAAAAAGATCATTGAGTACCAACTCGAAGGCGCTGACGCTGCACCTTTGTTACATATGAGCCTTCGGGAATTCTCCAACGAAACGGCTTCAGAAAGTATGGCGCCAGGAGGTGGATCTATTTCCGCTTATGTTGGTGCCCTCGGTGTTTCACTGGCGACGATGGTTGCCAACCTATCTTCCCACAAACGCGGCTGGGACGACCAATGGGAAACTTTCTCTGACTGGGCGATAAAAGGACAGGAGAACAAAGATGCGCTTCTAAAGCTGGTTGATGAAGACACCAATGCTTTCAACGCCATCATAGAAGCTTTTAGAATGCCTAAAGGAAATGCCAATGAAGTCGCTACCCGAAAAGAGGCTATTCAGGCGGCCACTCGCTTTGCTATAGAAGTGCCTTTGCAAGTCATGCGCGAATCGCTTAAGACGTTTGATATCATCAAAGCTATGGCTAAAATCGGAAACCCGAACTCCATCACGGATGCCGGAGTAGGCGCACTTTGCGCACGAGCTGCTGTACACGGCGCTTTCATGAATGTGAAGGTGAATACGGGAAATTTAGAAGATGCTAAGTTTGTCGCCAAAGTTTTGAAAGAAGGTAAGCGACTGGCTGCGAAGGCAGATAAGCTGGAGAAAGAGGTGCGGAAGTTGGTGGAGGCGAAAATTGGATAGCTTCACTTCGGCTACGCTCAGTGGGCGCTACTCTAAGTTTGTTTTCCTATTTGTTTATATGAGAGTGGCTACTGATTGTGACACATATATAAATTGAGGATGAAGACCGAAGTTTCTCCGTTAACGTGAACAAAAGACCGGTAAGCACTTTTCGCGAAGCAAAGGGATTGCTGAGCTGGGACAAAAAAATGCGGAGCTCGCGTTAGAGGGAAACTTCCGTCTTCCGTCTCCGGACTTCGGTCTTTCAATAAAAAAAACACCACCATGAAATTCAAAAGAAAAAATTTCTTCAAAGCCCTCGCACTGGGTACCATCTCGCTACCCTTCGTTATCCGCGGATTCGGTGGGAAAGCCAATGCGCAGGAGGAGGCAGGACCGAATGCGGTCTCCGGTGAGCGTTTCAAATGGAAGATGGTGACGACCTGGCCACCAAAATTTCCGGTTTTGGGAGAATCGGCAGATTTGTTTGCGAAGTGGGTGAAGGAAATGTCGGGAGGTCGTCTTGATATAAAAGTTTTTGGTGGGGGAGAATTGGTTGGAGCATTAGAAGCCTTTGATGCAGTGCGAAGTGGTGCGGCTGAAATGGGGTCTGGAGCAGCTTATTATTGGGCAGGCAAGGCACCGGCCGCTCAGTTTTTTGCGTCGGTACCGTTTGGGATGAATGCACAGCAACTGAATGCCTGGATACTATGTGGAGGTGGAATGGAATTGTGGGAAGAGCTTTACGGTAGCTTTGGTTTGGTTCCGTTGCTGGCGGGTAACTCAGGAGTGCAGATGGGGGGCTGGTTCAATCGGGAGATTAATTCAATGGCAGATTTGCAAGGATTAAAAATGCGGATGCCAGGGCTTGGAGGGAAGGTATTAAAACGGGCAGGAGCAGCTCCGGTCTTGTTGGCGGGAGGTGAAATTTATACAGGTTTGGAAAGAGGTGTGATTGATGCAACCGAATGGATCGGACCTTATCACGATTACAAAATGGGTTTCCACCAAATAGCTAAGTATTACTACGCACCCGGTTGGCATGAGACGGGGACTGCTCTTGAAATGTTTATCAATCAAGACAAGTATAATGAGCTGCCAAATGACCTTAAAATGATCGTTCAAACAGCTGCTCAGCGCATCAATATTTGGATGCTTTCTGAGTTTGAAACTAAGAATAGTATTTACCTTCAAAAGATCATTGAGGAAGGGGAGGTGGAGTTGCGTCAATTTCCAAAAGAAGTGCTCGAAGAATTGAGAATGCATACCCGTGAAAGTATCGCTGAAATTACGGCGGCTGATCCTTTTAGCAAGAAGGTTTATGATTCGTATGCAGCCTTTCAGAATCAGATCGCAAACTGGTCGGAAATTACTGAAAAATCCTTCTATAATAACATCCAACTTTCCTAATTGAATTTACCCCTAAATTACCTGTGAAAAAAGAGCCTAAAAATGACGACATTTTTAGGCTCTTTTTTAATGCGATTTAGAGCCTCTTTTTTAATGCGATTTAGAGCCTCTTTTTTAATGCGATTTAGATCCTCTTTTTAATACGATTTAGTCCTTTCTCTAAGTTAACTTACAAGCTACCTAACATACAAAAAGAGGCACTCTGTTACGAGCACCTCCTTTTGAGTATTTTGGTTTTTAATGCTTGATTACTTCAAACGTTCAGCATCTACTTTGGAGAGAACTCTCCAACATTCGTGAGATGCACCTTCTGCTTGAGACTTAGTAACAGCGTAGAACCTTCCGTTCTTTTCTCTTACTTCATAGTCAGTAGCAACGAATTTTGCTTTAGTTTTTACATCGTAAAAAGACAATTCATCTTTAGCCATGGTTAAATATTTTAGTGTTTTGTAATAAAACAGTTTAGAAATTAATACGCACAAACATACAAATTCCCCCATTTCTAGTACCCTCAAAAGTGAATTTTACACATGAATTTGGTGTTTTTAAGGTTATTTTAACCAAAAAAAGATGAGATTGGGCCAGAAAATGATCAGAAAAAGGAAGATTAACTGGATTAAAACGAAGGGAATGATACCCCGATAGAGGTGTCCGGTGGTCACAGAAGGGGGCGCAACCCCCTTTAAATAGAACAAAGAAAAGCCAAAAGGAGGCGATAAAAAGGAGGTTTGGAGGTTCATCGCAAGCAGTATTCCTACCCATATAAGAAGCATATTGGAGGAGGTGAATATAGGTGAGAAAGCTGTAGCGTCATAAGCTGCAAATATAGGTGCCACCACAGGCACTATAATAAAGATAATTTCTATAAAGTCTATAAAGAAGCCTGCCACGAAGACGACCAACATCACTAAAACTAAAAACACCAGGGGAGATAAATTAGAAGATTCTATCAAATTTATAAGGTAAGTATCACCTCCCATTTCACGGAACACGAAGGTGAAAGTGGTAGCCCCTAAAAGTATGATGAAAACCATGCAGGTAAGATGGGTTGTTTCGCGCATCACTTCCTGTAGTTTTTGAAGGTTAAGTTTACCTTGAATTACCGTCAGAATTGTTGCTCCCAAAGCACCAATCGCTGCTGCCTCAGTTGGTGTGGCATTTCCGTTCAGGATAGATCCCAACACCGCTACTATTAAAAGGAGAGGCAACACAAATGCTTTGATCACTTTCGGCCAAAAATTATTCGCTCGAAAAGCCTTAATCTCCTCTTCCGGAATAGCTGGCGCCCAGTCCGGATTTAGCTTCGAAACGATGATGATATACAGGATGTAAGCCAGCACTAATAAAAGACCCGGCAACATCGCCGCTTTAAACAGGTCTCCAACGGATACGTTCAACACCGATCCCAGTAAAACCAACACCACTGACGGAGGTATGATCTGACCCAAAGTTCCGGACGATGCAATCGTTCCGGTTGCTAACTCTGGCTTATATCCCCGCTTCAACATCGTCGGTAAACTGATCAATCCCATCGTGATTACCGTAGCTCCCACAATCCCCGTCGATGCTGCCAGCAATGCGCCTACAATCACAACAGAGATCGCCAACCCACCACGTACTTTTCCAAACAGCATGGCCATCGTTTCCAACAAGCTTTCTGCCAGGCCCGACTTCTCTAACATGATCCCCATAAAAATAAACAAGGGCACCGCCAATAAAATGTAACTACTCATTATAGGCATAATCCGAAGCGGTAAGACAGAAAAGCTAGATGGATCCAAAAAACAAATTGCATAGATCATAGAAATGCCCCCCAAGGTAAATGCCACCGGATACCCATACAGGATCAGGATAAAAATACTTAGGAATAATATGAGTGCGATGACTTCCATTTTGTTTTTTCTGGTTGCTGGATACTGGAGGCAAGATACTGGATGGACCTGATATCTGTGTTGGCCGTTATTAGTAGTTTTGAGTTTGTGCTTTAATTTGAATTTTTGTAACTATCCAGTGACTCTTTTTATGAGTTCGGGCTGGATGTTAGCTATTGGATGTTTTTTTACGTGCGCTTTGCTACTCCTACGCCAGATCCTTCGCCAGCCTCTGGCTGCTCAAAATAACATCCAACATCCATCAATACTTCATGCTTAAAGTCATTCAATTCAGGCGTTCATAAAAGAAGCGCTAAACGGTTACGAATTTTTTTGAAACTCAAGTGCAAGTGTATACTCAAGTTCAAATGCCTCAGTCGTAATTAGTCCTGTGGTGGCTTTAGCTAAGGAGGTTCTAATTTAAAACTACGTTAGCTGGAGAAACTTTATCCAGTTTTAGAGTAATAAACTTAGAGCTATGGACGCTGAGCGTAGCCGAAGACCCCGTCTTACTCCCTCAGAGTCAACACCGACCGAGCAACTACCGCCAAACCCTGTAAGCCCAACAACCCAACTCCAACCGTAATCGCAAACTTTATAATATACCGTGTCGGTAATCCACCCGGATCAGGAGATCCCTCACCAATAGCAAACGAGCCTGCCGCATACTGAAACGACATCACCCCTATAATCAAACACCAGGGCAATAAGAAAACAAGTGTCCCTATCAAATTCACCCAGGCCTTATTTCGCTCCGAAAAATTTGCATAAAACAAATCCACCCGAACATGCCGGTCGTGTTTCAAAGCATAGCCAGCTCCCAGCAAAAAAATAAGTGCAAAAAAATGCCACTCCAGTTCCATGATCCAGGCTTCTGTATCATCAATCAATCCCCGGCGAATCACATCAAAGCAAACCAACAACACAAGCGCAAGAGTAAACCAGGACGCAAGTCGCCCCATAGCTTCATTAATGGTATCAGCAAAGTGGATGATTGTTTCTAAGAGTCGTTTCATTAGATGCCAAAATACAAAAATATTTTTTTGTGGAAAGAAATTCGGTTTTGCCAGTTGATGGAGCATGGAATTATAATCGAAGGGTAGATAGTAACGAAATGAGGTGGGTATTTTAATTGATTCCAAAAGTTGACACACTTTACAGAATAGTATCAAAGAGTACCGCTCATTTTGCTGGAAAACTAAACCACCGAATTCCCATCCAAATACCGAACAGTAGAACAAACCATCCCACCTTCCAACTCAATCATGCGCATCCCAATTCGGTGATGATCCACAGAAAATTCAGCACTCTTTTGACTGATCTGAAAATAACAGGCAGGTGTGACCATCAGGGTAATGTTTTTATGAACCACCGTTTTCTCTATGTGATAGTGACCACTAAACACAGAAATATTATGAGGGTAACTGAAAAAGATTTTCTGGATAGCATGCATGTCCTGTAGCGGGTATTTTTCATCCATAAACGGGGTGCCTGCTTTCAAGGGCGGATGATGCATGAAAACCACCAGGTTTTCGGTGTTACTTTTGAGTTGTCGTTTTATCCATTTAAGTTGGTTCTCAGAATGAAAACCTTTAGAGGTATCTAAAAACAAACAATGGGTGCGACCAATTTTTTTGGCAAAATAAAGCTCATCATCATTTAGTAAATGCTCCAACTCAAAAACATGGGCCATCATGACCGAGTCGTCGTGATTGCCCGCAATAATATCATAAGAAAAAGGAAGTTGATTGAGATGGGACTTGATCCAAAGATAAATTTCTTCCAATCCTTTGTCTACACAAAAATCACCTGTGACCACCAGGTGATCTGGTGATTCCTTAACGGCCAACTCCAGAATGTCCAAAAAATTTTTCCGAACATCTATGTTAAAAGGGTACTGACCGTCCAGGTCGATGTGAAGGTCTGTGATTTGAGCGATTTTCATTTTGCGAAGATAGGGGAAAGTGTTGGAAGTTGGAAGCGGGAAGCTTTCTGCTAACGTGGATTTCTGACGTTGATGGGAACAAGGATCTAACAGATTGAACAGATTTACACTAATTTTTTTAGTAACTGTTCAGTTACTTTACTATTAGCTGTTGGCTTTTAGCTGTTGGCTTCCCTCAATCGCGAGTAAATCGCGTTAGAAGGAAGCCAACAGCCAACAGCTGAATAGTTACTTTTTTTATTTTTATCCCGCTCCAAAATGTCACCTTAACCTGCGTTAGAGTGCTGCACGTCCTGCGAAAAAAATCCGTCGAATCGTCCGCCGCCATAGGGCTTTGGCCGAACGCTTTCGCCGAGTCCTTCGCCATAGGCTTCGGCCGCACGCTGTCGCTGAAGCTTTAGCGTAAGAGACCGGAGAAAGCTTCAGCGTAGGAGC
>Ga0114957_1000509_pt1 | contig 49434 bp, 42 predicted proteins | sample BantaG_FD_87175 | JGI IMG/M metagenome (GOLD analysis project Ga0114957, IMG submission 87175) | Marine algal microbial communities from Bantry Bay, Ireland - BantryBay_4 metaG | ecosystem: Host-associated > Algae > Red algae > Unclassified | place: Bantry Bay, Ireland | collected 2014-11-21 | reverse complement strand
GTCAATCAATTACAATAGTACAATCTCTATTTTCTTGTTAAAAACAAGGTCTTTACCTAACAAAGGCTCTAATTGAATTTTTCAGTATATCTCCAAACCCACTAAATTCGGCTAAGAACCGAATTATTATCAGAAATAGATATGTAGTCAGCAGAAATCAAATTTTGTAAGGCGTCTAAACTGGTCAGCGCATCATTATCGCTAATACTTATACTCGCAACGGAGGTCAAGTTTTCTAGCCCAGTTAAACTTGTAAGTGCATCATTGGCATCTATTTTTATAGACCCTGTAACAGAAGAAGAAGAAGAAGAAGAAGAAGAAGAAGTTAAGCCTTCTAATCCGATTAAACTGGTAAGGCCTTCGTTGTCTGCTATTTCTAGGTACTCTCCTACAGAGGTCAAGTTTTGTAGACCATTCATGTTGGAAATAGCATCATTACGATTTATTTCTATATAACCTCCAACAGAAGTCAAACTTTGTAAACCACTTAAGCTGAGTAGCTCGTCATTCCACCTTATTTCTAAATACGATCCAATAGACACTAAGTTCTGTAGCCCGTTTAGATTGGCAAGACCTTCGTTCCAAAATATTTCTACATATCCTCCAATAGAAGTTAGGTTTTGTAACCCATTTATGTGAACTAAATCGTCATTATATTCTAGTCTAAAATTTCCTTCAACAGCAGTCAGATTTTGTAAACCATTAAGGTTCGAAATAGCTTCGTTCCAACTAGCATTACTATTGTCAATTATTAGAGTTCCTGATAATTCCGTACAGTTTGGGTATTCAATTATAAAATTGTCAACTTGTTCTTGAGTGGTGAATGAAAAAAAATTCCCAGTAGGACACTGCGCAGCTGCGAAATATCCTATCAAACAAAAAAAGGCAATTATGTAAAAGGGTCTCATAATTTTAGTTTTAAGCTTAAAAACAGCATAGCAAAAGAAGACATTACGTTTATCCTAAATATACGAAATCATTTTGTTATAGTTTGTTTCTTAAATCAGTTTCTGACGGCATAATGCTGAAAAGTATACTGATAGAACATCTGATGATAAAAAAGGGGCGTAATAAACACCCTACTTAACATAAGATTAATTATAAGTTCAGTTTTCAACTAAAAAAAGCCATGAAAAATCACCCCGATCCTCCATGGCCTTTCACCAAATCATTATTGTTACAACAAAACAATCACGTAACCGCTTCCCAGTCCATCTCCTTCACCTCCTCATAAACCATCCGAACACCTTCCTCCAAAGTAATCTTCGGTTCCCAGCCCAATCCCTTCAGCTTATCAATCGTCATCAACTTACGAGGAGTTCCATCTGGCTTAGATAGATCATGCGTTATTTCGCCCTCGTAGCCAACCGTATTCTTAATCAGAACGGCTAGCTCCTTAATAGAGACATCAGTACCGGTTCCAATATTAACCAGGCCTTCTTCGCTGTAATTCTGCATCAGGTAATAACAAGCATCAGCTAGATCCTCTACATGCAAAAATTCTCGTTTTGGAGAACCTGTGCCCCACATTTCAACAGAAGGTGCATTGTTTCTTTTGGCTTCAATGAACTTGCGCATTAAGGCTGGTAAAACGTGTGATTTTTTTAGATCGTAGTTGTCGTTTGGACCAAAAAGATTGGTCGGCATGACGGAGATGAAATCGCAGCCGTATTGGGCGCGGTATGCATCGCACATTTTGATGCCAGCGATTTTAGCAATGGCATATGGCTCATTGGTTGGTTCTAATAGACCCGTCAACAAGTAATCTTCCTTTAATGGTTGTGGTGCCAGTTTTGGATAGATGCAGGATGAGCCTAGGAACATTAATTTTTTCACACCGCTGGTGTAGGCGGAATGGATGACGTTGTTTTGGATCATCATGTTGTCGTAGATGAACTCTGCTCTGTAGGTATTGTTGGCGAGTATACCTCCTACTTTGGCGGCAGCTAAGAACACGTAGTCCGGTTTTTCTTCTTCGAAAAACTGCTGTACTGCTGCTTGATTTCTTAGGTCTAATTCTTTTGAAGTTCTCGTTACAAAATTATTAAACCCAGCCTTTTGCAATCTTCGTTGAATGGCTGAACCGACCATGCCTCTATGACCGGCGATGTATATTTTGGCTATAGTTTCCATTTAATGTAAGTATTGTTTAATCTCTTTTTATAGGGAATTTTGAATGATTGAATTCGTGAATTTTGAATAGGCCTTCTAATGCGGATCGCTGGCGCGATCTTTTTTTGATGGGACACGGATTTTCGCGGATTGGAACGGAGGAAGGACGGATTTTTTCGCGTAATACGTGTTTGCAATCGCGTGGAAAATCCGTCCGTCTTCCGTCTTTATCTCATTAAATCCGTGTCCCATCTAAAAGAAATCGCCTTGGCGATCTCGCGTTAGAAGGTCTATTCACAATTTTTATTTCCGTTTGAAGTCGTCCTGAACCCGAACGATATCATCTTCATCCGATAAATTATCAGGATCAGTGTGTTGCCATATTTCGGCAATAATTCCGTATTCTCTCAGACCTACTAATCTATGGCGTTCCCCTTGTTCCAGGACTACCTTCTCCCCTATTTTTAGCCTATGCACTTCATCTCCCATCTCATCTGTCATGCTTCGCATTACACCAGCTTCACCTTTTATCAATTTCCAAACTTCAGATCGCCGGTGATGGTATTGCCAGGACAAACGTTTACCGGGCGCAACGATCAGAATTTTTGGACTCACTCGCCCTCCCTTAGTCAGACTCTTCAGGTCTTCTTTCGGATAGTACTTTTTAACAAACTCCTTAGCTTGTGATTCTTCAATAACGAAAAAGCCACCCCAGGGGCGCGTAAGATCAGAACGCTCAATTTTGAAACCAGCTTCCAATAACTCTCTTTCGATTCTCGGAAATATCATTCTAGGCCGTTTTGCTTTACTCATATTCATTTTTGATTTCGAAACCGGCATCCTTCAGGATCTGGTCTCTTCTAAATAATTCAATATCTGCTTTTACCATTTCTCCGCAGAGCATCTCTAAATTGTATTTTGGCTCCCAGCCAAGCTTTGTTTTTGCCTTGGTTGGATCACCAATCAATAACTCTACTTCAGTTGGCCTATAATACTGAGGATCAACGGCTACGACTTCTTTACCTACAGGAATTTGGAAGTCAGGATGTGTTGAGCTTGCTACTACGGCCACTTCATTGGCTCCTTCTCCTTTAAACTCCAATTCCACGCCAATTTCCTTGAATGACATTCTCACAAAATCGCGTACGCTGGTGGTCACACCTGTAGCGATTACCCAATCTTCGGGGGTATCTTGCTGAAGGATTCTCCACATACATTCAACATAGTCCTTGGCATGTCCCCAATCTCGCTTGGCGTCCATGTTACCGAGATACACTTTTTCTTGTAGACCAAGTCCCATTTTAGCGACAGCTCTGGTAATCTTTCTGGTCACAAAGGTCTCCCCTCTTAGAGGAGATTCGTGATTAAAAAGGATTCCGTTACAAGCATACATGTTGTAAGCCTCACGATAGTTAACGGTGATCCAATAGGCATACATTTTGGCCACTGCATATGGTGAACGTGGATAAAAAGGCGTTGTTTCCTTTTGAGGGACTTCCTGTACCAAACCGTAGAGTTCTGAAGTAGAAGCCTGATAGATTTTTGTTTTTTCTGACAAGCCAAGAATACGAACCGCTTCCAAGATACGCAAGGTCCCTACCCCATCCACATCTGCACAATATTCGGGTGCATCAAAACTCACTTTCACATGAGACATGGCTCCGAGATTATAAATCTCATCAGGTTGTACTTCTTGTATAATTCGAATGATATTGGTCGAGTCGGTCAGGTCTCCATAATGCAGGATGAAGTTTTTGTCTTCCACATGTGGATCCTGATAAAGGTGATCAATTCGTCCTGTATTAAATAAAGAACTTCTTCTTTTAATACCGTGTACCTCGTATCCTTTTTTTAGAAGGAATTCGGATAGGTAGGCTCCGTCTTGTCCGGTTACTCCGGTTATTAGTGCTTTTTTCATTGTAAATTAAATTAGTTTTTTATATGGTTTTTCTAGGTAGATTTTTCAATAATTTGTGGGGCAAATCACTTTTAGAAAACAGGATCACCCAAGCAGTTAAAAAGATTAATTTAATATCTGTAAAGATGGATTTATTTTTTTGGTACCACATTTCCAGTTCGCCTTTGTAAGGAGCTACGTGTTTTGCATAAAAATCATGTGGCGCCATATCAGAGTCTGAGATTAGCTTTTCCTCATCTCTAAAAATGATAGATCCGACCCCCGTGATACCTGGCTTTGAATCATAAACGAAAGGTCTGATCGCATCAGGATAAGCATTGAAGGTCTTGTCGACTAAAGGCCGTGGGCCAACAATACTCATGTCCCCTTTTATCACGTTTAAAATTTGGGGCAATTCGTTGATCTTTGTGATACGTAAAAATTTTCCAACGGTAGTTACACGCGGATCGTTTCGAAGCGTGATGCTACCAGTACCCATATTTGGACTATTTTTCAGCATGGTCGCAAACTTACAAATATGGAAGTATTCATTTTTGAGACCAATTCTTTTTTGCCAATAAAAAACCTCTCCTTCCCCGGTCAATTTCAACGCAATAACGATGATAATAAATAAGGGACTCAGAATGATTAAGGTGATCAATGCCAAGACCAGATCTAGCCCTCTTTTCAGAAAACTATACATCGGTTTGTTGGCAATAGACTGATTGTTTTGTGTTGTATTGTTGGTCGAGATGTCCATAAATCCGATTTTACATACGTTTATCCAGGGATTTCCCCGTTTCGATGTGCTCAAAATTAGGCAAATACTTTTTCATCAAAGTAACTACCTCTGACTTTTTTAGATCCTCCTTCTCAAAAAGTTGTTGCAAAGCTGAAAACATGGGCAATATTTCGTCCATTGAGCTTCGTTTTGCGTTCTTAATGACACCGAGTTGGTGGAAGGTATCCATGTCTAAGTCCTCTTGGCTGGTATAAAATTCTTCATATGGTTTTTCTCCTGAGGTATCCGATTCGAAAAAGTATACCGGATAAGTACTTGACATTTCTGTCAATGCTTTTGCCTTTGTCTTAGCTTCTGATTCTGATTTGCAATAATCTGGTTCGCAGCCCATTGCCGCTAATAAGTCTACGGCTATTGCCGAAAACGTTTTCATGTCTCTTTCCGGATCGAGCTTTGGGAAAAAGATGGTGCCGCTTTCTCCGAGGATACAGGCTAGCAAACAAATTTGTCCCGACTCCTGAGGTGAAACAAAATACCGTTTAATATGCATCGGGCTTGACAGCGGTTGCTTTTTCATTAATCTTTCGATAAAACCGAAGGGCAAGCTTCCGTTTGAGAAAGCGACATTGGCGAAGCGTGCAGTGGTAATTGGAATTTTAGTGGAGTACGCTAATATCACTTCTTCCATTAGTTTTTTACTGGCTCCCATTACGTTGACCGGGTTGGCCGCCTTGTCGGTGGAAACACAGAAAAAACGTTCTGGTGGATGTTCCACCAAAAGGTCTAACAGTGTTTTTGCTTTGATAACATTATTGTCCACCATTGCCTCGATAGAGAAATGATCTTTCTCCGATCGTACGTGCTTGTGTGCAGCAAAATTGGCTACAATATCAAAAGGTGCATTTTTCAAAAACATCTTTTTGAAAACCGGATCACCAAAGTTGATTGGATAAGTGATGAACGCATCCGGCACATTCAATTCTTCTCTGGAGCGTACGTCACGTACCAATTCCGTCAACCCGTTTTCATTGATATCTACGACCACTAATTTTGCTACTTTGTATTTCAGAATGGCTCTGATGTAAGATGAGCCGATGGTTCCAGCTCCTCCGATGACCAATACTGATTTTCCGTTGATCCGTTCGTTTAGTTCCTTATCAAATTGAACCAAATCAGCTTGCAGTAAACTTTGCTTACGCTCCGTCACCTTTTCATTTATGAATCGTTCTATGTCAATTAATTTGTTCATACTTTGTTTTCTTTATACCATTTCACCATTTGTTCGATACCGTATTCCGATGTGTAAGGTGGTGTATAGTTTAGACGTTGAAAAGTCTCTTTGGTATCGACTGTTAGTGAATAAAATAATCTTTTGACTAGTGCGGGCTTCATTTTATCTAGAATACCCAAGAGGAAATTTGGCATTTTAAAGAGTCCACCTTCTTTATTCAATTTAATTTTGATTAACTCAATCAATCTGGAGGTGGAGAGTGGTTGTTGATCAGAAGCGAAAAAAGTCCCGCTTGCTTTCTGATCGACTACGGTATTGATCAATTCTATCAGGTTATCTAAAAACACCATGGATCGTTTGTTCTCAATTCCTCCAAAAGGAAGCGGAAGGTTTTTTTCGGCCAGCGCCAACAACTTAATCATGTTTCCTTTGACACCGGGCCCGTAAACGAGTGGCGGGCGAATGATGCCTACTTTAAAGGTCTCCGTTTCTATTGATCTTAAAAAGTCTTCTGCCTGTTTTTTGCTTTCTCCGTAAGGGTCATCTGGCTTACAGGTTTTATCCAACGTGAGGTGCGCATTTTTATAGTTGTCTCCATACACTTTGATGGTGCTGATGAAAACGAAATGTGCGACTCCCTGCTCTTTTGCTTTCGTTGCTAATGCTTTGGTTAGTTCGTAGTTGACGTCAAAATAAATCTGATCGTCGATCTTTTGCATCTGGTGTGCTTTACCGGCTAGGTGTACGATGGTGTCTATTCCTTCGAGGTTTACTTCGCTTACTTTTTTTGTACGAAAAGATACCGATTGGGTTTGGTATTTTTCTTTGTTGTAGCTTAGGAAGCGTTGTCCTACGAAACCGCTGGCTCCGGTTAGTAGTATTTTCTTAGTGCTTTGTTTCACTTTGTTTTACTTGGGATTGACAAACTCTAAAAGTTTATTAAAATACTTAAAACCCAACTTAGTATAATTCATTTTGATTCCATTTTCGCGACAAGCTCTGATCACTTCTTTGTTTAAAACATAAACGCTCTTCAGACTTTGATTACTTGCGCCGCCTGTTCGCATAGTCACCAGTGCCTCATTGATATAATGATAGCTGATTCTATTAACGTACAAGAAACGGATCAGCAATTCGTAATCTGCAGAGATCGCATAGTCGACTTTAAAGTTTCCAATTTTTTCGTAGTGGATTCGCTTCACAAAAAACGATGGATGTGCCGGCATGTAGCCTGCAGCCATTTTTTCCGGATACCAATTTGCTGATGAATATCGCCGAGTAACTTTATTGAGGTCATCGGGATTTACAAATACAATATCACCATAAACGGAGTCAACTTTTTCTTTAATGAATGTGTCTACAACGGTTTGGATGATGTCGTTGTTGGAGTAAAAATCGTCTGAGTTTAGGATACCTACGATGTCCCCGGTGGTCATAGCCACGCCTTTGTTCATGGCGTCATAGATGCCCTCATCGGGTTCGGAAAGCACTTTTACGTTTGGGAATTCGCGAACGATGTCGAGGGTATTGTCTTTAGAAGCTCCGTCTACAACGATGTGTTCGATGTTTTTGTAGGACTGGTTGGCGATACTCTGGAGGGTATCTCTGACGGTTTTAGCGCTGTTGTATGTTATTGTTATTATGGAGACTTTCATTCGTCAATCGTTCTTTTTCTAACTTCTTTTGCGGGATTACCTGAATATATGGTGTAGGGTTGGAGATCAGAGGTGGCGACAGAGTTTACTGCCAGAACAGCGTGAGATAAACAGGTGACTCCTGGACAGACCGTAGATTTCGCACCTATCCAAGCGCCGTCTTCAAGGGTGATGGGGCCGATCATGAGATCGAAGGATGATTTCTTGTAGTTGTGGTTACCGGTTAGGAGGAAGGCCCCTTGAGAGAGGCAGACGTTTGCACCGATCGTTACATCAGCGAGATTATCAATCCATACATTTTCGCCGATCCAGGTGTGATCACCTATAGTCAATCGCCAAGGGTATTTAATGTTAACAGCTGGTTTAATCAGGACGCCTTTTCCTATTTTGGCACCAAACAGGCGGAGTAAACTTACCTTAATTGAAGAGATTGGGTTTAGTGAGTTTCTTAAGAAGAGCGCGTTTAAAAGAAACCAGGCGATCATTTTAAGTTTGGATGCGCCAGGGTGGTACCAATCATTGTTGAATTGATCTTGCCTTGTAATATTAGGCTTCATTAGCGACAGGATCTTCTTTTATAAATTCGCTCAATTCCATTCCATATTTTGTCCTTACGATACTTTCTAAGGACTCCCCTTTCTTCATTTTATCTTGCAACTCATGTATGGTAGAATCGACTAAAAATCTAAACCAGAAGCCTTGCAAAAAATGAAAGATCAATCCTTTTTTACCATCTAAGAATCCAAACTTGATAAAGTAGCGATAAATGAAATAAGAAAAGCTTCTCAGGAAGAGCGGGCTTTTTTCAAATAGATTTACTTTAAGCCATCTTCGTTTTTCTATCGGATTCCCTCCAATCTTTGGATCTACTTCCCCTACATATTCTGCAGCTCGGGCCACTTCTACTGCTTCAAATATAGCCCATTTGGCATGTCCTACCGTAAAATCCTTCAGGTTATAACAAACGGTATCGATAATATCAACTCCTTTTTTTATAACTCGTTTTTCACCATTGACTACGAAGTGTTGATCATAAACCTTATCCTCACATTTCCCTTTTGTTCTCCTAAAAAGCCTTAAGTGAAAATTGGGATAATGTCCTCCGTGCTTAATCCATTTATCCATGAACATTGTTTTCCGGCTAAACATATATCCATCAACACTATCGTCATTGGGATCAAAGTTATTATTTAACCAGGCCACCATTTGAGGTGTTAACCGTTCACCCGCATCCAGATGCAAGACCCACTCGGTATCAAAAGGGTTATTGTTTTGAGACCAGTTTCGTTGCGCCGAATAATTTTCAAATGGATGGTGAATATAATTAATGTTATACTCTTCTAAAATCTCAATAGTCCGATCTGTGGAAAAAGAATCGACTACAAATATATTAGCGTCTAGGTTTGCTAATGACTCTATGCAATCTACAATATTCTTTTCTTCATTATAGGTTAGCAAGATAATGGATAAGTCTGCCGCTTTAGGTTTGTTTTTGTTAAAGGCATTGACATTCCGTTGACCAGCCAAGCTCATGTAAGTTCCGGTCCAGGTAGAAATTTTCTCTTTAATGTCAAATTCTCTTGTTACCAATCGCACAGCATTGTCACAGTATAGTTTGTATTCCTCCTTATCCAGTACTAAGATTTTATCAATCACCTTCGCTAGTGCTTCCACCTTATTATCAGTCCAGAACCCCGCATTTTCAGTCTCTAATATTTCCCAGGGTGTTCCCTTTGAAGCTACTACTGGCGTTCCTTGCGCCAATGCCTCTGTCACCACATTACCAAAGTTTTCAGAATGAGAAGGTAAAAAAGAAAAGTAGGCTTTTGCCAAACAAATTTCTTTTTCCTGCCCTTCGATGTGGCCTAGAAATTCAACCTTATCTTCTAGCTTAAGTTTACGAACCAAAATTTGCAACTGCGCTCCATATTCTTCATCATCAAAATCTCCGGCTATTTTTAGCTTGAAATTTCTTTTTTTAAATAACGCTGACTGATCGACTGCTTTGATTAGATGGTCAATTGCTTTAATCGGATGAACTCTTCCTAAGAATAAAAAGTAGTTTTCTTTTTCAAGGCCTTCCACCTTTTCTGGTAATTCCATGAAATTCGGTGTCTCAATAATATTGACATCATCTCCAAATACATTTTTGATATATTCAACTTCCTCTGGACAGGTTCCATGGAAAAATATATTATTCCTAAATAGTTTTTTAACAAAGGCTAATACTATTTTCTTTCTATACTTGCTGTAGATGAGTGCGTTGGGATGTAGCTCACCTCTGGGTGACCATACAATTTTTTTACCCATCATAGAGGCTATGAATGCTAAAAGGAATGATGCCGGGTAAAAGAAGGAATTGAGATGTATGATATCTGATGTTTTCAGATGCTTGAGGGAAGTGTAGATTAATGACCCCGGTAGATAATAGATGATTGTTCTATAATAAATGACATTGACTCCTTTTATTTTTAGCCATTTGTCGTATTCAAGGGTGTTGTGTACACCTATGTTGGTGGTGATGACGCTTACGTCGTGGCCTTCGGCGGCAAGGGCTTTGGTTAGCCAATAGATGCTGTTGCTCGGGCCTCCGATTTGAGCGGGGTAGTAGGAGTATGTTGGGAATAGGATTTTCATTGCTTCTCTAGGCGTTTTCTCTTAGAGATGGTATTGTTGATTTATAAACCCTGAGGATATAATGTAATCCTTTCGGCATTATGAAAAGCTACAGCGCTAAGGGGTGTTGACATATTAATTTCAAAAAGTATTTCTTTAGTTATCGTATTTATTTCTATAATTTTTCCCCCAACTTCACCTCCAACGGGTACATTGTATCCGGGACAAAATAAAGTATTACCTGTTTCTGTCATTCGTTGAGAGTTTGAAACTAACCTTGAAAAACCTTGTTCTCCCAATTCTTTTCCGAATGACCATATTTGTTTTACAGTACGATTTACTTCGTTGATCTCATATTCTACAGCCCTGCTGTAAGGTTCATTAACACTGAAATTTCGCCTCTCTCCGTTATCAAATAAAAGAATATTACCATTTGGTAAAATAGAAGGAGCATGTTGTGACCAATTCCATTCGAAGTCTGGATGATTTTCTGTTCCTTTTCTTACGATTAAGGAATCTGTAATTAAAGTATTGTTGCTATCTACAGGTTTTAGTAAAAAATTATTTAGATCATATCCTTTACTATTTATTCCCCACATATCATGAGGAGCCATAATCCAAACCACATCATTATTATAATCTAATTTGACTAAGCCCTGTAGCCGACCAGAAACAATAATCGTGTTATCTCTTTCATCAAACAAAACAGCATTTCCATGAAACCAATTCGCAGTATTTGTACCTATATTTGGATACATAAATCTACGATCCTCAAGAAGGGATTCTTTTAGATCCCATTCTTGAACTATTGTTCCATTTTGACGATCCATCTCAATAACAAAGTCTTGTGTTGCAGGGTTCCCATTAACATGTAAACTCCCTTCCTTAGTCGCAGTAATTAGAAAATTTCCATCAGGTTTTTCATAGGCCATATGATGGTATGAGAAATCAGAATCACTAATACTCCAAGTTCGTATGATTTCTCCCAAAAGAGATAGTTCATGGAAAGAATGACTATAACCATCTCCAAGTAAATAATTTCCATTTCTTAAACGAGAAATTCCATTTTGTGAATTCAAGTTTCCAAGAATAGGATGATCTGTAAAATCAAAGTAATAACGAACCTTTCCGTAGTTATCCATTATAAAAGGAACATTCGGGAAGCTCACTCCTTTATATTTCACTAAAGTTACTCCATCCTCCATTTCATTTATCTTATTAGTCACCACATCAATTGTAGGGAAATAATCGGGCAATGCACTGGTCTGTACCGTAATATTCTCTGAAGCTAATAAATGATTATTTTTAGAGTAGTAGTTTATGGTTAGTACATTATTATGGTCTGGGTATAAGCCTAACACAGGTAGTTCTAGATTAGAGCCTATGCTTTGGAATTTGTGTAAAAACGAATTCTCTGAAGTATTAGGAGAAATAATTTCTATCTCAACCTGAATCTCTACTGGTGCATCAATTTGGAGTGAGCCTCCTAAAGGAGTTACGCCAAAGGGATTAAGTGTAAATTGCTGATCTGGAGTTCCAGGAGATATCAATTCAATAATCGCCCCATCTTCTAGAGTCAGAAAACTTTTCCAGTTACCATTGATAATATCGGTAATGCAGTCAGTCGGTAACGTTATTTGAGTATTATCATCAAAAGTCAATTTATACGAAGCAGAATCTAAAGCTATATCAAGCAGAATATTTGCTTCAGTATATTGTTCCGCGAGAAATGATTTTAATGGTTCTGCATCTATGCAATCAAAGGAATAAGTAATTGGATTTGGTTCGTTCGTTGGCTTTAAATCCTCTTTTTTACATTGAATAAACAGAAGGATTCCTATTAGCATCAAGGGTAAGAATGCTTTACTTTTCATATTTAGTTTTAGTGTTGACTAGCACAAAATCAGAGACAATGTGTTATAGGGTGCTGAAATGAAATTTGTGGGCTAGTAGTGTAAGATAAAAAATGTTATTCAGATGGATCCTAAGAGGACGCAAAGGTAGTTTATTTTTATTTCATAAACAATAGATTTGCAAACTGAAAAATATCCTCTGACCTAGTAATTTCTTCTATCTCTTCAACATCTAAGTAAAAACATTTAAACCCTTTTGTATGGAAGTAGTCAAAAATGGGTTTTCTTGTTTCAGATCTAACTTCAATCATGAATTTTGTGTTATCTGGTAGCTTAGTTAATCCTTTTAATACTTCATGTTCGAAGCCTTCTACATCTATTTTTATAAAGTTGGGTATGCCATGTTGTTTAATCTCTTCATCCAAAGTGGTTATTGACATTACTTCCGAATCATTTTTTTGATTACCCTTAATATATTCTTTTACGAAAGAACTGGTTCGTCCTCCTGTCATCTTATCTTTAAAAAACTCTTTCTTCTGGACTTCAGCACCAACTCCTTTATTTGTTATTATTACATTGTCACATCTATTTTTGAGTTTGTTAAATGTGAGAAATGTAAAATTATTATAATGAGGTTCATAGCATGAGACTTTACCTTTTTCCCCTACTAGTTCAGAAAAGAACATCGCAAATTGACCGATATTACTACCTACATCAAAAACAGTATCGCCTGGCTTAATATATTTTTTTATCCGATTCTTAACCCGTTCTTCATGAGTTATTACGCTTCGCATGGCGAAGCCTATGTATTGATCTTTTTCAAAGTAAAGTTTTTTATTAAGTCCTTGCATTGGTCTTGAAGCGACACTACCTACAGAAAAGGTATTGTAGAATTTAGAACCTATTTTATAAACTATTTTCTTCAGCATGATTTTGTGATTATGACTTTATAGTGTCCCTTTTACTTTAGTAAGTTTGTAATATATGATAAGGGGTGCACTGTCGATACTTTACTAATTTGTCGATATACGTTAATAGCCCAAATGGGTAGTTTCAATATTGATACTAAAAATACAAACGGAGCTTTAATCAGTTGAGACCATTTTAGTGCAAACGAGTTTCCCATCCCAAATAATTTTAACCAAACTAAGTCTTCTAATGCCAATGTTTTTACTTTCTTTTTATTGAAACTAGAATTGATTCGAGGCAGTGTAATATTTTCTGTGCTTTTTAAATCAAGAAATTCCTGAACTCGTTTTGTGATTTTTTCAGGGTTATTTTTCAACTCAAGAAAATCGATCAACAAGGTATTTTTTAATTTTGAAACCACTTCTATTGATTTTAAGTATTTCCGATAAACCAATAAGTTCCCAAGTGGATGGAAAACATTTTTAAATTCCTTTTTTAAATTATCTTCCTTTATATCTCCAATAAATTTGTAGGAACGCATAAAGCTATATGCATCTCTCCGCATGATGATTAACTTTGAATCAGGGAACAGCCTTCTAATTTCGTCAATCGAATTGACGTGATGTGGTGTTTTTTCAATAGCTGTTGTTTTATTTTCACTACTTGCAATGTCATTACAAATAGAATAAAATATTTCTTTTTTCGAAAGCCCCTCTCCTACTTCTACATCATCTAGCGTTTTTTTGATTCGTTGAAAAACACCTCCATCCTTTTCGCAAATAACCGTGTTGTCTAAATCATTGTTTTTTAATTTTTCAATTAAAAAATTAATATCCTCCCGATTGTACCCTTCTTTTGCAATGTTATTTCGACCAAAGAAACAAGTCTCTCCAAAGACAACAACTTCACTATGTTGATTGAGGCATTGACTCAACCAGGTTGTTCCAGCTCTAGACATACCTACTATGAAGTGAATATTTTTTTTATCTAGCATTCTTTAAACTTAGATTACTTTTATTATTTGCTAGATTAGAATAGGCAGTAATCCATTTATCAATATTTTGCTCAATGTCGTAATTTTTTTTCACTAACTCTCCTGCATTGATTCTATAGTTTTGGTAGGTCTTTTTATCAAGGTTTAGAATCCGATCAATCGTGTTACTTAGTTTTTCAACACTATTTTCCACCCAAAACCCAGCTTGTTTCGTTTCCAATACTTCCCATGGCGTTCCTTTAGATGCTACGACAGGAGTTTGTTGAGCTAAGGCTTCTATTACTACATTACCAAAATTTTCAGAATGGGACGGTAAGAATAAGAAATAAGCATTTGCAAGTAGTTGTTGTTTTTCATCCTGATCATTCACATAACCTATAAGCTCAACTTTATGATTAATATTTAATTGCTTGATTAAAGCTTTCAACTCTATTCCAAAATCAGTGTTATCATCACCAGCAATCTTCAGAATGTATTTTGAATTGAGGAATACTTGAGACTTGGCTAGTGCTTTTATTAATAGATCAATTCCCTTAATCTGGTGTATTCGACCAATAAAAAATAAATACTTCTCAGGCTTTCTGTTTACTTGCTGAGGAAGTTCCATATAATTAGGCAACTGAACAATTGCTGATTTAGTACCAAAGGTGTTTTTTATATAAGCTGTTTCGGGATCAGAGGTAGAATGAAATGTTATTTTAGAACTAATTTTTTTTACGACGGCAAGAATTACTTTTTTTTCAATTGAATGAAAAGAAAGTGCGGCAGGATCCAGTTCTCCCCTTATCGACCATATTACTTTTTTCCCTTTTAGTAAACTCATCAAAGCCATTGGTAGCGACCCCGAATAAAAAATACTAGTCAAATGAACGATGTCAACTTTTGATAATTGAGCGATGGAGTTGATACAAATTTTTATCGGCAGTTTTCGATGTAAAACTTTGAGGTAATTAATTTTACCATAGTCAGTATCTAACCATTTATCGAATTGAATTTGTTTATCCTGAATCCCTCTGTGAGTCGTGACAATAGTTGCACTTGTTCCTTTAGCTTGGAGTGCTTTGGTCATCCAGTAAACTGTGTTATTGGGGCCTCCGAGTTGGGAGGGATAGAATGCGCCTATGGGGTATAGGATGTTCATCTAAGTGCCATTTTTTCCTCCTTTCTTAAGGTATAATAAGCTAATGCCAGCCCAAGTATAAAATACATTTCATTGACCACATAACCTGCTCGAAACATATAAAAAAGCACTGCAGTCAATGTTAGGTACAACCAAAACATATCAATCCTATTATTCTTGGACAATCTATTTGTTTTATATACAATCGTAAAAATGAATAATAAAAATAGGAAAAAGCCAACCAATCCATTTTCCGAAATTATTCTCAGATACCCATATCTGGAAACAAAAATATTGTCTACCAAATAATGTTTATACTTTTCTGGCATGTAAGGTGCTGCCAGGTTGTGAATATTCCCTGAACCCGATCCAAAAATTATCCATTTCGGTTGATCTTCCAAAAATAATTTAATAATACCATCTGCCTCTTCGCTGGCCAGGCTATCTATTCTTCCTAAAATACGTGCATCTAACACATTATAAAGAGCCCCTGAAAACCGAACTACTGTTGCTAAAAGTAAAAAAGCAAATAAGCTTGATTTCCAATTTACCTTTATTCGAATTTCTTTTTTAATAACATTGAGCAAGAAAAGAAGTACTCCAAAAAGTGCAATTAACATGTAACCGCCAGATGACAAAGTAAGGAACCAAATTACAAAGAATAGGGCAAGTACTGATTTTTGTTTTTTTATCAAATTATAACCAAACTTCTTCCCTAATATTAAGATGACAATCCCGATACTCAAAGAAGCAGCGAGCCCCTTCGGTTCACCTCCTATTGCAGAAATTCTGACAAAAGGCAAGGCTGAACTAAGTAGGTCTGTCACTCCTGATCTAGCAGTCCCATCAGCTTTAACATCTATAGGGTAGATATCAACTCCAGTTGCTGCGTAAAAAAGGAATTGAATAATTCCAATTACACATAATACAACTAATGCATTCAGGTAAATTTGTATAAGCCGTTTTATTTTCTCATGTGACTTTATCATATTGTGAAAAACAACGATAATACTCACCTGAAAAATAGCTATTTTTATAAGTGTAGAAATATATCGTCCATTTGTTCTAAAGAATCCTCCAAATTCATTATCGATCCAGTTTGGAATAAAGAAGTTTGAAATAATTACTGTAGAAGTGACGGTATATAGGATAAAGACAATTAGCCAGGTGTTGAGTTTTATATTTTTCCATTTCTTAAACAGCAGCATTTGAATGAGTACAACAAATATCAACATTTGGTAGTACCACATCATTAGAAACAAGTTCGCAAACAATGCCTTGAAGGGAAAGAAAAAGACAATGGCATCCAGCAAGTCAAATTTCTTTAACAGAACCCAAAGGATAACAAATGCCGTTACTAAGAAGATCGTGATTGGTTTTATCAGCTCCAACATCCTTGTTAAACTCTATCACTTTTAGCCAAACCTATTGTTTCTTCTAGTTTCAATAGATTTTCCTTTAACAGGCTCGGCCACGTATTATGATCGGAAGCAATTACTCCTTCATAAAACGACCTATTTGAAGTTTTATCTCTAATCGTATTCACAAAATAATTTTCATTGTGCAATATGACGGCATCTGATAAAAATGCTGACCAACCACTAAATGTACTCCCCGCAGATAATACAATAACCTTACTTTTGCTTAGAAGCAATAAATGAACAATATCCAGATCGTCCTCCGCTAATTTAGTATTTTCTAGCGCAAGAATATCCCGAAGATCTTCTTTTTTTCCATCAGAAAAAATGGTAGCGGGTATTTTTTTACCCGTAAACAATCTAATATTTTTTACGATATCAATAAAGAATTGGTTAGGCGTTCTTCTTGCCACACTTCCTAAGGTAAGTTCTTCTCCTTCTTTTAATTCCTGAAAATCACCTTTCCGAACATGAAGACCAATAACAGGTGGATCGTGCCTTGCTAAACGGTTGAGCACCTTTGCATTTAATTTTTTATAAAACTCTTCTGTAATATAACTTCTGTGCTCTTTCAATTGATCATACCCTGTATGCCAGTCTGGACAAGCCTTATAAAAGGTATATATCGTATCTTTTTTGAAATCTTCTTCTATTAGTAAATTCGTGTCTTCATCTTTTAATATTACAGTTTCATACTTTTTTTTGTAAAAAAACATTTTTAATTTATCAACTATATGATCTTCTTTGAATGATCCAAAATATAGTCGCATACTTTTTTCTCTTCTAACCATGGGACCGAAATGTAACACCGCCCATTTGGAAGTGTAATGTTCACAGTTATTTCTATGCGCAAATACTAGTCCGTAGCTCCATACAAATATTTTATTACCTAGACCTCCTCTGGGCTGTAATTTTGAGTAGCATATGAATTTCATTTAAAAATCAATATTTAATCTTGCTTAAACAATTTCCTTCTCTACTAAAGATTGAAAAAATCATGCTGCTTATTTAATGCAAATAAGTTGTAACAATGCTTTAGTTCATCTCTTTTTGATATAACAGAACCATCTTTATTAATACCAAATAAGTTCATTCCCAATGAACTTAAGAAGGTATAGTTTTCATCAAAAGAAGAATTTTCAAAAAGAATGATAATCTCTTTGTTATTCCTAATTGTTTGCTCGGCTCCTTTTAATACTCCATGTTCATGTCCCTCTGTGTCTATTTTTATCAGTGAAATAGCGTTGTTAATTCCGTTTTTTCTTAGGTAAGAATCAATTGAAATAATAGGCACCTTAATTATATTTGAGGCATTTTTTGTCAAATCCTTTACTATTTTATTAGTCCCGGAGTGCGAACCCGTAACTAAAAAATTAGTGAACCCCTCTTTATCCGAAACAGCTACATTCTCTGGCTTAATTTTTAAACTAGGGTTCAATGCAACATTTCTTTCAATTAATTTAAAATTATCTTTAGCAGGTTCAAAAAGAAAACTTTCTGTAAAAAGTGGATGAATTAATAATGCAAATAACCCTGAATGAGCTCCTACGTCAATCAGAACATCATTTTTTTTATTTGACAATAATTTCCGAATAAACAGGATATATTCTGCCTCATATATCTTACTGTAAATTACTCCAGTACTGTTAGAGCTGTCAGGTGATAAAACGTAATTCATGTTATTATCAAGTTTAACTATTAGCGGTAGCTTAATAGTTCTCTTATAAAATTGCCAAAGGATTGCCAAAAAAAATCTATATAATCGTTGTCCTTTATTAGAAGGATTTTCCCAAATTTCTTTTAGTAAGCCATATAAAATTGAGTGAGTCTTCTTCATGAAACTTTATTCTTTTCTTTTAATGCAATCGTAACCTTCTTTTCAAATATTATTTCTTGGGAATGAGCCACAATTAAACCATCTTCAGAAAAAGTCTCGTCCATATCCGAAATAGCTATAGTTTTAAAGTTTTTGTTCTTCAAAAAATCCAAACATTGTTGATGCACATCATTGTTATGAGTAGAGATAAAAATAAAGCCTACTTTTTTTGCATCTATCGTTTGCTCTGCTCCTTTCAACATATCATATTCAAAACCTTGAATATCACTATGTAATAAATTGATGAAATCAATCTCCTTCTCTTTTACAAAGTCATCAATGCAAACTGTTTTATTTCCATTCGCCTCCGATGATTTTTCGCCGATGAACGCCTGCGTAAAATCCCCTTTCATATTATTTAATTTGAAATTTCGGATCCCACATTTCATATTGAATGCCATCGGTTCTATCATAAAATTTTTGGCATCTTTCACTTCTCTATTAAACCACATAGAGTAAAAGCTCCAAAAGGCTCCCATCTCTATCATCGTAGCTCCTGTTGGTATTACTTTTAGTACTTCCTGAAAAACTTTTTCTTCTTGTGGCTCATGTACTCCTTTGTTTTCATAAAGTACCTGTGCAACCTCAGGACCGTAGTACGATCCCAAGTGAATTTTAATGCCATTATGCATTATTTGTTTTCCTTTGATCACTTGCCCAGCATCTTTCACTCTTGGAATATCCTTATTATCATTACAATCTATTGTTTCTCGGACCCTACGTTTCCAATAATCATTGAGATTAGCGTTAAGGATCATCCCATCAAAAAATCCCGATGGGGCCAAGCGAAAAGCAATAAATTCTCTAATAAATGGATTCGTTCTAGCAAACTTTCTTATTGAGCTTAACATAATTTATAGTTACTTAAGTTGAGAAAAAACATTAAAGTTGTGATTTAATTAAATTTGCAAATTTGTTCCCAATCTCATTAACATCAATAATTTTCACAATTTCCTTGGATCTTTTTCCATGTTCCATTACCATGTGTGGATTGTCTATATAATATTGCATTTTTTCTACAATTTGGTCTTCATTCAGTGTTGTTAAAAATCCATTATAATTATCAATAATCATATTGTCTGCAGATTGAATTGTATTAGTGCTAATTACTCCTAAACCTGCTGCCATTGCTTCCTGAATAATTATCCCCCAAGTTCCAAAATATTGGAGCGCCAATAATACATGGGCGTGACTATATAAAGTATGTATATCGTACCAATCTTTAAAGTTATTCATCCATTCTACATCCTGCTCAATATCTAAATCTCGAATTAATTCCTTACATTTAACTTCCAATGGACCAGTTCCTGAAATAATAAATTTTATTTTTTTTGTGGGGTTGGCTTTTCTTGCTTTTGCAAAAACACGTATACTTAATAAGGGATTTCTGAAATCATATAATCTTCCTGAATATAAAAATATAAGTGGCTTTTCTTCTAGTGGTGGTGGATTCATTGCGAGTAAACGACTAAGATCAAAACTATAAGGTATATGAACAATTGGGCCTTTATAAAATTTTGCTACATCTCTAATAGACTCATTTCCCATTGTCGCTACTCCTTTAGCATTTTTAGTCACCCATTGATATAGTTTAAACTTTAAGTACCTCTTTATATAAGATGTTCTATGTGGAGATAGTATTTCGTGTGGTCCAAAAATGAAAGGCTTATTCATTTTTTTAGCCCAGTTTACACCATTAATGGTAGTCCATGTATTGTAAAGAGTTAAAACTAAAACATCTGGATTCAACTCATTGAGTATTTTTTTAAAATGTTTATTTTTATTCTTGCTATTAAGGATGATTCCATTATTTACACTTTTCCAATGTGACCGAAAGGATTTGTTTTTAGATTCAAAAACAATTGTAACTTTAGCTACTCCTTCAAGAGAATTATTTATCGCATCTATGAATTCTGTGACATAAGGAGTAGGTATATTTGATGAGAATAATATTTTCTTCATTAATACTGGGTTTGATAAGTTATGAGCAATGTATTACCATTTTATTCATGTTAGAAAGTATCAAAATCAGCAAAAGCAAATTTCATTTTTTCTATTGGAATACCACTTTCAAAATCTAAATACCCTACATTTATACCTTCCCTAGGTGCTTTAATTTTTTTCAATAATGAATCAATCTTAGTATTGGGACTAAAGTAAGCGCGAACCCGGCTAATCCCTAGTAAAAATGCTATCCATTTCAGTTTAGTAATTAATTTATAAACATCTTTTTCGTTCTCATAAAATATATCTCCTATAGCTATTGTCCCATCTATTTTTATCCAAGCAGTAGCTGAGTTTTTCTGAACAAAAAATTTGCTCTCATCGTTTTTATACAAAAGATAATCGTCATCTCTCTTTATACCAGCCATTCCTTCTTTTAAGACAGAGTTGGTTATATTCACAGATGAGACTTGATTTTTTTTAAAAAAACGTTTGACAAACTTTAAATAGGATTTAAAAAACGTAGCATTAGTTCTTTTCAAAATTTCAGCTATGGGAATTGTAAAGACCAAAAAATCATATGCATTTATTTTTTCATGAAATTTCCAATCTAGTTTTTTCTTAAACCCAGGAAAAGAAGCATCAACCGGAAATCCAAAAACAAACTTTATACCTTCATTCTGCGCCAATGTATAACAAACCTTTGCCAATTTTGTAAAAAGGCCTTTTCTTCTATGATTTGAATGCGTCATCGTATCTCCAGATTGAGCAGCTAATAGTGTTTCTCCTTTATATGAAAACGAAATGGGAAATACACCATAATATGCAGCAGGTTCTTTAGTCTCATTACTATAGGCTAAATAGCCAACGTACTCAGCGCCCCATGCCTTGGTATTATATTTTTTCTTTAGACGTTCAATTGAATCCTCTCGGTTATAACAATCCTTTATCAGATAGAGAAGATCTTTTAAGTTATCTTTCGATAGTCTTTCATAAATATATTCTTCTTTTAGATTTTCCATTTTAACAAATAAAATTATGAACTAATGATGTACTATTATTAACAAATAAGCTCAGAGCTATAAAGATTTAGCTTCTAATGTTTTTTTTATAACTTAGAAAAAGCCTCTAACATATTAAATCCAGCCACTCGATAATCAAAAAATTTGTTTGCCGTAATTTTTGCATTCTTTCCTATTTCGGTTCTTAAAGTTTGATCCGTAATTATCAGTTCTAATGCTTCCTTTAAATCAGAAACATTAGAAGGCTCACAGAGTATTGAATTTACTTTGTGATCAAAGTATAAGGTAACATCTCCGACCTTAGTGGCAACAATGCTCTTACCCATTGCCGAATATTCTGCTAATTTAGTTGGTAATCCGGCTTGGTTAAATTGATGTTGAATTTGAGGTAGAACTAGTATATCCGCAGCGGAATAAACTCCAGTTAGTTCATCCGTTCCAATCCAACCTGTAGTTATTATTTTGTCAGAAATATTATTCTTTTCTACAAAGCCTTTAATATCATCATGCCTTATGCTTTCTGCTAGTTTACCAGCAATTATAAGTCTAATATTACTGTATTCATTGCTTAATATTTTAAATGCCTCTAATAGAAAAATTACTCCCTCCTCCTTCCATGTCCCACCCGCATATGCTAAAAGTATATCATCTTTTTTAATGTTATACTTCACCCTTATTGATTCCGCATCATTAGCATTAGTTATGAAAAGGTCAGAATCAACTAATATTGGAATCTTAAGTGTTGGCGTTTTAGGGGCCATTTTTTTTACATGCGTTTCTAGAAAATCACTAATTACTATATTAAGGTTAGTACATTTAGGGAGTACATTTTCTGCAAGTTCGTTTCGAAATTTACCAAACCCTTTTAGACTCGATGAAGGCAGGTCACATAATTCATACACGACTTTAGTACCAATAAGTCTTAATAAATATGCAATAGGAATACCTTCCATCGAAGTCCCATAAAATAAAACAAGGTCAACTTTATTTGTTATTACATACTTCAATACACTAAACCAATAAGCAATCTTTCCTATAAATAGAAAATTCTTAAACATACTTGTGCCTAAATAATGTATACTATATTCGTCTTTATCTTTATTTTCTTTAGAAGGATTTCTATTTGCGGGAATTAACATTTCTACGCTATTACTATCCTGAGCTATCCCTCTTACTATACTTCTTACTCTTCTATCGGCACCACTCGCTCCTTTTTTAGGGGGAAAGACCCCTTGGTATATTACATTAATTTTCATGTTTATTTTGCTATGGATTTCAAAATATACTTCAGTAATTTTACAACTAGCTTTTTTACTATAGAAGAGTTTCTGGGAATAAACTATTTTCCGGTGAACTATTTTTAAAACTTGACCTTAATAAATATTTTATTTGGTCTAATGGCCAAGCAAAAATTATGTGATCCCTCCTTAGACACAATTCATTTGCTTGAAGTATTTCTCCATTAACATGCGTCCCCCTAACAGCAGACGAACAGGATTCGTAGCCTGATTTGAACACTATATCATTAAGGTCTTTATTGAAATCACTGAAATGTCCATAAGGCCAGGCAAAATGTTTACATTCCCCTAAATATTCATTTATAACCTCGTAAGATTTACATATTTCAATTGTAGCTTCCGAGGTACTAATCTTAGATAAGTTGAAATGATTAAGTGTATGACTCCCAATTTCATGGCCTTGCTTTTTAAGTAATTCTAAATCGGACCAATTCATAAACTCTACAGGTGGAATATTCAAACGATTTTTTGAAAAATCTACTATTTTAGTAAAGTTTGTTTCTCCAACAATATTAGGGCATACAAAAAAGCATCCTTTTATATCATACCTATTTAAAATTTCTGCGGCCTTTAAATTATTTTTAAACCCATCGTCAGAACTGATACAATAATATTTTCCATCTATTTCAGCTTTTAACACTTTATCTATAGCATCAGAATAAGATAAGAATGTATGATCTTGTAAAATATTCTCTAAAAACTTACTGAATATAAGTTCCTCGTCTTGGAAAATATGATGTATGTAGATAAACTTAATGTATGCATTTTCATTTATTTCCTCATGCTTAAATAAACCTGCATATTTAGATAAATACCGTACTCCAAGATTCCTAACGCGCCGTCTTAAACGTTTAGGCTCTATTTCAGAATATTGGGTTGCAAAACTCATAATTGAATAAATTTAATTTTTATAACTCTGCTTCAATTAATTCTAAAAACTTTAAACCTGCATTGGATGAATCTAAATTCTTAACAATCTCTTTGGATCTTTTCCCATGCTTATTGATAAGAGATGGGTCATTTATATATTTTTCCATCCTCTCGATAATCTGTCGTTCATTCAATGTTACTAAATAGCCATTATAATCATCGATTATTAAATTATCAGCTGCTTGAATTGTGTTCGTACTAATTATTCCTAAACCTGCTGCCATAGCCTCTTGAATAATAATTCCCCATGTACCGTAGTACTGCAAAGCTAACAATACATGTGCGTGACTATAGAGAGTATGAATTTCATACCAGTCTTTAAAATCATTCATCCAGGTTACATTATCCTTTATTTTTAACTGATCAATTAGGTCAAGGCATTCTTGTTCAAGCGGACCAGTCCCAGATATGATTAATTTTAGTTTTTTGGTAGGATTAGCCACTTTGACCTTTGCAAATGCTTTAATACACAAAATAGGATTTCTAAAATCGTATAGCCGCCCCGAATAGAGAAATATGATTTCATTATTATTACTAATCGGCGGTGGGGTCATTGATAAAAGTCTGGTTAGATCGAAACTATAAGGAATATTTACAACAGGCCCTTTATATATTTTTGAAATATCTCTAACCGCTTGGTTCCCCATTGTCGCTACTCCTTTACTATTTCTTGCCATAAACTTATAGTATCTATGTTTAGCATATCTAGTTAAATAATAGGTATCATTTGGTTTAATAATTTCATGTGGCCCCAAAAAGTAAGGTTTGCTGTTTTTGTTTGCCCATCTTATCCCTTGAAAAGTATAACGTGAATTATATTGAGTAAATACCAATATATCGGGATCTATTTCATTAAGTAAGCTTTTGAAGTGTTTACCCTTTTTTTGCTTATCTAAAACGACTCCAAAGTTTGGAGTGTTCCAGTGGGTTCTGAATGATTTATTCGCTTTTTCAAAAACTACTTTAAGCTCAGCTTTTCCTTCTAGAAGATTAGAAATAGCATTAGTAAACTCATATTGAAAAGGACTAGGAATTTCAGTGAAGAATAGAACTTTTTTCATGAAAAATTAATTTTCTCTTTTAACCATTTTTTAACCCCTGTTTCGATAGTAAATTGAGACCGCCACTCTATTAGTCCTTCATTTTTATGCATAGGCGCTTTTGCATAAAGCATATCTCTTTCCCGATAGGAAACCCCTCCCCAATTTAACCATAGTTTCTTTCCTGTTAATCGTTCTATTGTTGTAGCCACTTTGCGAAGTGAGTGTGTCTCCCCTGTTCCAACAAAAAGCTCACAAGAATCTATTGCTGGACTAGATAACAGTTTTTTAACTACAGTCAAATAATAAGAAACCACATCGTCAATATGAATAAAATCCAGTTCTTGTAAACCAGGAGAAACATTCACTGGCTCTTCTGAATTTAGTCCATCCAACAAATAGTCGAATATTTTTTTTCCTTCGTTAGTCGTTCCATATACAGAAAAAAGAATGCTATTAACCACTTTGAAATTATTCAGTTGTCGGAAGTAATCCAATATTGATCGAAAGGCAGTTTTTGTTGCAGAATAAAAATAGGTAGGATTCAACTCTTCCATATTCTCGAAATATTCAGTTGAGCTACCCGTATTAATAAAATACTTTAAATCGCATTTAGACAATTTACTCAACAGGTCCGAACCAAAACTTATATTTGTTGCTATTAACTCCTGAATGGTTTGCGCATCGTCCCGTGAAGTAGAATAGGCAGCGAGATGAATCACGGCTTCGGGATTAAAATCTATCAAACTAGCTTCAGAAATTTCTGGAAGGCAGGGAATGACTTTTAATTTTGTCAATAAGTCATCTGAAAAATATTGTGGTAATACGTCAGGGTTTCGAACTAAGATTGCTAAGTCATAAGCTTCCTTTGAAAGCGCCTTAACTAATACTTTACCAATAGCTCCTGTCGCGCCCGTTACAAGAATTCTCACTGCAATACTAGTTTAAAGAAATCCTGAATTTGTTCTTGAGTGATTGTTTTAGCGAGGTCTTCCGCTCCATTTGTTTTCTTATACCACTCAATGGTTTTATGGATCGCTTGGTGTGCAGAATATTGCGGCTTCCATTTCAATTGGTTGCTACTTTTACTAATGTCTAACATAAGCAAATTCGCTTCATGTGGCGCATCTATTTGACTGGGTGTTGTATAAGTACCTTCTCCCCATGCTTCGATCGCTATTTTTGCCAAATCCAGTACCGATAACTGATCAGAGATATATGGTCCGAAGTTCCAGGCTTCAGAAAACTTCGCAGGGTCTTCCTTCAATTTTGAGCCCAAAATCAAATATCCGAAGACAGGTTCCAGTACATGTTGCCATGGGCGAGTTGCATGCGGACTACGGATTTCGATAGACTCCCCTTTACTAAGTGCCCGCACAATATCAGGAATGATTCTGTCCTTTGCCCAGTCACCCCCACCAATCACATTCCCTGCTCTAGCTGAAGCAATTCCTTTTTGATGTTCTAATATTTTTAAAGGATTGAAAAAACTATTGCGATACGATTGAATAACAATTTCTGCAGCTCCTTTACTCGCGCTGTAAGGATCGTAGCCACCCAAGCGATCATTTTCCCGATAAGGGAAAATCCATTCTTTATTCTCATAAACTTTATCAGTTGTGATCAATACAACGGAACAAGGCTTTTCCAATTGGCGTACAGCATCCAATACGTGCGCAGTTCCCATCACGTTGACATCAAACGTTTCTACCGGAATGTCGTAAGAAAGCCGGACCAAAGGTTGAGCCGCCAAATGAAAGACAAAATCAGGCTGATACGAAAGTATTTCCTGCTCTACCCTGGCTTTATCCCGAATGTCAGCAATAACTGATTTGCAATAACCTTCGATATTTGCCACATTATACAGGTCACTAGGCGTGTACGGATCTAAAGCATAACCCTTTACTTCCGCTCCAAGTTGATGCAAGCAAGCCACCATCCAAGCACCTTTAAATCCGGTGTGTCCAGTCAGAAAAACTTTCTTTCCTTTATATGTCTTTTCTAGTTGTTGTAATTCCACTTGTTATACATTTTGAATGGGCATTTCCTCCCAAACTTTCCAAGGTGTTTTGGGCGAATTCCAAAGGGATTCCAAATCATTTTTATCTCTTAGCGTATCCATACACTTCCAGAAACCTTCGTGCTTATAAGCAGTCATTTCGTTGGTATTAGCTAAATTTTCCATAGGCGCCTTTTCAAACACTGTTGAATCACCATCGATATAGTCAATTACTTCTGGTTCGCAAACAAAGAATCCTCCATTAATCCAAGTACCATCTCCCTTAGGCTTCTCATAAAAGGAATTAACCTGATTATTTTCAGAAATATTTAATGCCCCAAAACGGCCTGAAGGCTGCACAGAAGTTACGGTTAGTTTTCTATCTTGGCTTTTATGAAAGTCGACTAGCTGCTGAATATTTACATCCCCTACTCCATCACCATAAGTCAGCATAAAGGTCTCATTATTAATATAAGGTTTGATTCGACGGATCCGTCCACCTGTCATTGTATTGAGTCCGGTATCAATCAAAGTTACCTCCCAAGGTTCAGCATGCGAGTTGTGTATCTTGACTTTATTTTCCTTCATATTGATGGTTACATCCGATTGATGCATAAAATAATTGGCAAAATATTCTTTTATTATGTAGCCTTTATAACCAAGACAAATGATAAATTCATTGAAACCATAAGACGAATAAATTTTCATGATGTGCCATAACATCGGTTTGCCTCCGATCTCTACCATAGGTTTTGGTTTAAGTACGGTTTCCTCTGATAAGCGTGTGCCGAAGCCTCCTGCTAATATTACTACTTTCATAATGGGTATATTTTTTTTGAATGGAATTTTGTATAAGATGTCCGATGTGAGATATCAGGTTTCAGTCAGACTGACACCTCTTCATTACTCCTTCACGTTTTTTAACTTCGTATTATTCAATTTCATTTTACCTCTAGTAAACTGTTGAGGGATTTTTTCTTTTATATTTTCAATGGTACAGTTGTCAAAAACAAGCCCGGTATAATCTTTTTTTTCATAACCTAATTTACCCACCCAGTTTTTAAAGTTACTAATTTTGCAATTCTTAAACACAATCTCAGAATCCGGACTGTGGATATAATTGAAAAATGAACTGTAGTCTTTGTCGTAATTTTTAAAGGTACAATCCTCAATTAATGCCTTACCGGAAAAACTGGTGGAAATGGCAAATTTAGGTTTGTCAACCCTTTGGAGAGAACCATCAAAAATCACATTTTTTAAGGTAAAGTTATTATCGTAGCACTGGAACATTCCAATGCTACTATTTTTTATAAGTATTTCACCACAAAAATGTCCAGTGGCAACACCATGTGTTTTGCAATTTTCTATTAAAAATTTTCTGGCGCTATGGATGACCAGGCCATTTCGTTGATTCAGAGTATGTAGCCACTCTACATTTTTGAGTATAACGTCATATTCACGCAATAAGAACCGGTACTCCTTAGGAAGTGTGGTCATGCCAATTCCGATAGAAGGGCTGTTCGCTTTTTTACCTGCTTTAAATTTGCAGTTGGTTAGTTTTACGCCAAGCGCTCTACAATTAAAATAGTTGTCTCCCATGTCAATATCTACGTCATTGTACCAAACATCAAAAGAGGGATGTGCATCTATAACTATATCTTTTCCTCTTAGTTTATCGAATGTTAAATCAGATGACCAGGTGGCGGGGACGAAGGGATGCATACAATTATTGGCGGTTGTGTTTTTGATATTTATATTTCTGCTGTTTCCAAATAAGAGTCCATAAGTAACACCCTCCATATATACATCTGAGATGTCAACATTATTGCAGTTAACAAAATGAACGAGGCTTCCTTTTTGTTCTTTAAGTTTACTTTTAAAACTTAATTTTTGACCCATAATACTAAAACCATCAAACCTTAGACCGATTCCGAACTTACTTTTACTTGATTCAGAAAATTCGAAATTCAAGTTTTCCAAAGTAATATTTTTTCTTCGATAAGAAGTAACTCTAACTTTTTCTTTTAGAAGTTCATATGGAAAGTTAACTGTCGTTTCTAAAACTACAAGGCCGTCTTTTATAATATTTTTAACTCTATGGTTTTCGCTTTTTTTATAGCGCCAGCCCTTTTCCCCTTCTTTATTAGAATTCAAAATTAAAATATCTCCGATCTGAATTCCTTTTGTACTATTTAAGTAAACTTCCTTTGCACCCCTCTTAATATCTTTTTGAAGCTTTTTATCCTTATCGAATCCCGCAGATAACCAAATAAAGTCTCCCTTACAAATAATGGTGGTCCCAGGTTCTCCGATTATTTTTATATCGTGATTTACTGTGGCATTTTTCACAACCGGTGCGCTGATATAATATTTTCCTTTAGGAATATGGAGTTCTTTACCCCCTTTATTTAATAAAGCATCAAAGGCCGCCTTGAAAGCAAGTGTGTGGTCATTCTTCCCTGATCTAAAATCTTTAATGGAAATGGAATTCCCAATCTTTTGTTGCGTACTCTTTTTATTACATGCAGTAGCCAAAACTATCACAAGCATTAAAAAAGTCAAGAATATTTTATTCTTAATCATTTTACTTTATTTGGTAAAAATCGATTAAACATGACGTAAGGATCCAATATAAATTTTGACAATAAAATTAATGGCCTTGGGATCGCCATTGGCTTAATTTGCTGATTGATTTTTTCACCTAATGCTCTTCTATATTTTTCCCATCCTTCATCGTCTCCGGCCCCTCCTGATATAGAGGCCTCGTGAATTCTAAATAAGGCAGTACAAAAATTATAACGAATAAATTTCCCTTTAGCTAAGGCAAAGTCAACCAATAATTCTCCATCCCATTGGAAACGATTGGATTCATTGAATCCACCGACTTTTTTAAATATAGAAGCTCTAAAAAAAGTAGTCTGCTGGACAATACCCACTAAGATCAATCGATATCGGTTGAGATCCCAAAGGTCACTAAATATCTTCGTCTTCGTTCCGTTTTGGAGTAAATGAGCATGCCCATAATATAAATCAAATCCAGGATGTACCGTCATAAATTTAAGTACCTTATCAAAGGCCCCTGGTAATAATACATCGTCGGAGTTGAGGTAAAAATAAATATCTCCAGTCGCTTTTGCAAAGCCTTTGTTTAAAGCAGAAGCTGGGCCATTGTCTTTTTCAGAGCACCAAAAATGTAACTGGTCTTCGTATTTCTTAATGATGTCAACACTATTATCGGTGGAACCACCATCTATAATAATGTATTCAAGATTATCATAGTTTTGACTAAGAACAGACTGGATCGTTTCTTCAAGGAACTGGCCTTGATTGTAGGATATGGTTACAACGGATATTTTGGGTGAAGGCATTATTTATTTAGAGTTTTTAAAAAAGGTCTTGTTCCGTTTGTAAAGTCACATAGCATTTTTATGCTGTGAAAAAATAATTGAAAAATTTCGAAATCAAGAGGCTGTCTTACTTACCTTAAACCTGTTTTCACTTCAATAAGGCTACTTCCATTTCAAAAATCTGATTTAGAATATCATCTACATTATATTTCTGTTCCCATGTAGGGTAATGATTTTTAAACTTTGAAATATCACTAATATACCAGATGTGATCTCCTATTCGGTTTTGTTCATCATAGCCATAGTTCATTTTATTGCCTGTTATCTTTTCGCAAATAGTGATAGCTTCCTTCATCGAACAGTTGGAAAAACGACTCCCCCCTGCATTGTACACTTCTGCAATTCGAGGTGTCTGATAAAATGCATCAAACATTTGAATCAGGTCATAACTATGAATGTTGTCTCTAACTTGTTTTCCCTTATAGCCAAAAATAGTATAACGACGACCAGAAATACAGCACTTCATCAGATAGGATAAGAATCCGTGTAATTCCGTTCCTGCATGATTAGGACCGGTCAAACAACCTCCTCTAAAAACACCAGTAAACATACCGAAATATCTTCCATATTCTTGTACCAAAACATCCGCAGCTACTTTAGACGCTCCAAAAAGGGAGTGCTTGGAATGGTCGATGCTCATACTCTCATCTATCCCTTTTTTATAAAAGGGATGTTCTTCTGATATTTCCCAGCGGTTTTCTAATTCTACTAATGGCAAATAGTTTGGCGTATCTCCATACACTTTGTTAGTAGAGGTAAATATAAAAACAGCCTTAGGGCAAAACTGTCGGGTAGCTTCCAGCATCACCAGCGTTCCATTTGCATTAATGGTGAAGTCTGTAAATGGTTCCTTAGCTGCCCAGTCGTGTGATGGTTGTGCTGCGGTGTGTACGATTAATTTGATATCAGAACCGTACTTTTCAAAAATTTTGAAAATATCTTTTTGTTCGCGTATATCGACGTTTTCATGCTCGAAGTTGTCAAAATCGGCCAGTAGTCGATCTGAGGAAGCTTTAGTAGATGCTTCTTCTCCGAAGAAATATTTTCGGGAGTCGTTATCTATCCCGATAACTCTGTCGAATTTTTGGGAGAAGTATTTTACGGATTGGGAACCGATTAGCCCTCCGGAGCCTGTTATGATTGCTATATTCATTGTATTGATAGTTTATCTCTAATATTATTTAATCCCAGGATGAGTTTTTCCTAAGAAATCCATCCTTTTTTACAAAACAAATATCTAATTGACCTAAGGCACCATCCAATGGCCTCCTATTATAGCCTGGTAAATCATAGACTACATAATCCTTGTCAAGCATGAAATTTACAACTTCAGAAAATATTGGGAGTCCAGTATAATATTTAAACATAGATGTCTCCAATATAAATACTTCTGTTTTTCCAAAGAGTTTTGTAGCCCCCTTCAATGCCTCTAATTCAAATCCCTGAATATCAAGTTTAACCAGTTCTATTGTATCTGGTATTTGATTCGTTTCAATTAAACTATCAATAGAGACTACATCTACAGCTCTTTTACCGATCACATGAGTATTGCTATTTTCGTCACCCATGAAAGTCGAGCCAGCCAAACTGTCATAAACATTAAGTTCTAAGACTTCGTTTTTCTTACCTGCTCCAGCTATAAAATATTTTGAGCCTTGATATTCTTTACAAAATTCTTGTAAAAACGATACCATCTCTTCTTGAGGCTCAATTAAATAATATGCTGCTGAAGGATAGGCCTTGGTTGCCTCGCGACTCCATAATGATTTATTCGCACCTAAATCTAGTATATGATTACAAACTAAACCTCTTTTTTTTAGATCAAATAAAAAAAATTCCATATTGCAAATCGGCCTTCTAATTGTCCCTGGTTTGCCTATGAAGTCAATATTAATGTTTAATAATCTTAATATTTTAGCAATAATTCGTTTCATTATTTTTCATTTTTTAAATATTCAACGCGAATAGCTAGTATATAATCAATACTGCTCTTCCATTTATTTTTCATGTCCCACATTGCTTTAACATTCCCTTTATACCTATTAAAAAACACCTTACGCTCTCCTTTTATAGGTGGAAAAACAAAATTATAAATTAAATGAACGAATGATTTTATTAACTGAAACGACCAGTTTGAATTAATCGAATTAACCTGATTAAGTTGTATGATCCTGTAAACCAAAAGCATCGGAGCCGAAGAGCCAATCCCATAGTTTAATTTCATTAAATGCGCTCGATTTAATCTATTCGTTTGTAAGAAATGCTTATATCGAAGTAAAGGAGAAGACCATAATTCATAGCCTAATATCGAAATCAAATAGGTTAGCTCACTATCCCCACCGGAGCTTAAAGAATTCCCTTTTCTATCACTTAATAATGACTCAAAGCCTAATGCATATAATTTTGTTATTATATTCTTCCGAAGGGATAAACCCGCTCCAAATAGACCAAAAACGCCTTTCTCTACTTTTCCTGTTTCTTTACCTTGATCTCCAAATGCATAAGCTCCTGCATGTTTTTCGAGCCATTGAGGTTTTTGTCCTTCACAAACTGGTTCTCCATTTCCTCCACAGGCTCCAACGCTCTTATTCGTATCAAGTATGGTAAATACGTCTTGAACATAATTTTCGCAAAGCCAATTGTCGTCGTCACAAAAAATGATATAATCATAAATCGACTCTTCTACTCCTCTCCTTCTCGCATTACTCAACCCAAGTCTTGGTTCACTTATTATTCGTAGCGATGTCGTTGTGTTTTGTTTACTCCACTCATCTTCTGCGACCGCTTTTGTCCAATCATTTGACCCATTATCTATTATAATTACTTCCCAATCAATGGGATAAGTTAGTTTTTGTTTTAAAAGGTGCCTCAGTGTCTCCGGCAAAACTTTCTCACTATTGTGGCAACATATAATTACAGATACTCCTTTATGCAAAACTCTGTGTTATTTAGACGGAAATATTTTTTCAGTGATCGCATTTAAAAATATCCTTGCCGCTGTTTTAATTTTTATTTTCCCCGATAAAATAGATTCTAAGTCTGAAGAACGCTTTGCGAACAACTCTGGGTGTATTAGATCTTGAATCTCTTTTTTTTGAAGAAATAAATCCTCTTCGACTCCTTTTTTTATAATCAAAAATATATTCTGTTTATACCACCAATCAATCTGTTCGTTATTCCAAAATTTTTCTCTTAAAACATCATAAAATTCAAAATTGTGCTTTTGAAATTTTTCTTGCCAATAGCTAGGCCACTGCTCGTTGATATGATTCTGTCCGCCTTGCTGAGGAATAGCTGCCGAAAATAAAATTACATTTCCGAGTTTCGCTAATGTACTAACGAAATTATCTGCTGAGTTATGAGATAGATGTTCCGCTACTTCCAATGAAACGACTAGGTCAAATTTGTCATCTAAATCAATATTCTCTTCCAGATTGCGAATGATAACTGATTCTGCATCAATTTCTAACAAGTCTTTTTTAAGATGAGCCCCCTCAATCCCTACTATTTTTTCTACCCCATAATTTTGAAATACCTTAAGCCATGTTCCTAACCCACAGCCTACATCAATCACACTATTAGGATTTATTAGTCTCATAAGTTCAGGCACAATCTCTTCAGCAGCAGTTGTATTGTGGATTTCCTTTAAATGTATATACTTTGTTTTATTCGAAGCCATTGATTATTTTTTCTTTGCTACAACAAAAAAAATACCTGCGTCTTTATTTCTTCCTTCCTTTGAGTGAAGTTTGTCAAGCATAATAATAATTCCTTGAAATAGCGGTGTAAAGATTGGTACTCTAGGTAATATTTTTAACCGCTGGTAAAGCTTATCCTGTAATATTTGTATCCCTATTGCACCTGCGCCAATAAGTCCATTAAATTCAATAATTTCAAACCCTTGCTCCTTTATTACCTCTTTTAAGCCATCACTTGTCCAGCGCCAAAAATCAGTAGGTACCCCATGGTAAATCCAATGTCCGTGTGTAGAAAGCACTAACAAGCCATCTTTTTTAAGCATACGATGACACTCCTTTAAATAATTATCAGGCTTTCGTACATGCTCCAAAACCTGAGTTGATAAAATCACTTCGCATACCTCATTGTCTAAAGATGAATTCGAATCAAAATCCACTACGCCATCTGCAAGGTCATTGCCTTCTATATCTATTCCGATATAGTTGTAGTCTTTGAAAAAAGATTTGTATGGCATATCTGAGCAACCAAAATCAACTATCTTAATTCCTTTCTTATTGGTTAAGTAATTATCTCTAAAAGAGATTAGTTCCCCCATTATTAACTTCCATATATAGTAATATCTATGGAATAGGGTTGGCTTTAATTTTGTACCTTTTATAAGGTTTAATATACTACTCATTATTTATTTTAATTTTAAGATTTAAGCTTATTTTTTGAGCTAACGTACTTTAGGAAAAAATATCGCTTTTGTAAGCATATTACCAGTTTTAAAAAGTGGTCTATATAAATAACAGCTTAAATAGCCCGCAAAAGCATAGGAGATAAGAGTTGCTATTACAGCCCCCATTGCACCATACTGAGGTATTAAAAAATAATTTAATCCTATATTAAAAAAAGCACTTATAGTCGTAATAATAAAATAAAATTTTGTCCAGTTTTTCGAAAATAAAAAAGCATTCCTACCAATACCGATACTCACAAAAACCAATACCCAAATTAATATGGCCAATAAAGGCCCAGACTCGACATATTCACTTCCATATAATATCCTGACAACAAAACCTGATGTCAAACATACAGGTATCGAGATTGCATAGGAAACCAAAACCAAGCCGTTATAAAGTTTTTGAAGTTTTTTATAAAAGATTTCCGGATCTTTAGTTCCTACAATTCCCGGAAATGTAGAGGTATAAATAATCCCTGGAATAAAATACCATAGTTCTGTCAATCGTACTGCCACCGCATAAATTCCTGCCTCTCTGTCAGTCGTTAAATCTCTAATCATTATTTGATCTATTTTAACATAAACCATAATCATAAAACCAGAGAGAAAAATTGGTAAACTATCCTTTAATAATGCTTTTGCTGTCTTACTATCAAATTTCCATTCTCTTATAGACAATCCATATTTACTGTAAACGACCAGTAAGCCAATTGTCATTAACGCAGTCTGAAAAAGTGGCGTTAATCCAAAATAAAGCAGGTTCGCACTCAGTAAGATTAGTCCTATCTTAAAAGCACTTGTAGAAAAATAAGAGAACTGGTTTGCGTATACTATATACTTTGATTTAACAATTGAATCAAAGTAAAAAGCAATTGTCCCAAATGGTTTTAGTAAGAAGGCCGATCCAATAAATAATACGAGGTAAAATGTAGTAGAATCTTCTGGTCGAATATAATTTAAGACTACAAGTGCAATACATAAAGCAAAAACATTCCCAATTAGCATCATGACAAACGAAGTACCTAATATCTTATTCGTTTCTTCCTGATCCTTTACTATTTCCCGAATGGCTATATCCCGTAATCCCAGAGATCCAATGACTCCAAATAAACCAATAAATGCTAGTGCATAACTAAATATTCCGAAATCGTCTGGCCCAAGGTATCTTGCCACCCATACGCTAACAAATAAACCAACTGCATATCTTATTAAGGTATCAAAAAAGAGCCATGAAATATTGGATAAGATTTTTTGAGGAATACCAATCTTACTTAAGATTTTCTTTACGCCCTCTATTATAGCTTCACTCAATTATTAATTATTTTTAATAAACCGAGCAGGATTCCCACCCCAAATTTCACCATCAGGAATTTCTTTACTAACCACAGCTCCTGAAGCAACAATGCTTTTTTCTCCAATAACCACTCCCTTTAATATCATAGCATTGGCTCCAATAAAGGCCCCTTTCTTTATTAATACCGGTGACGATTTCACATCCATATCCTTTGAAAGTTTAATTCTTTCAGAATAGTTAGTTGAATGAAAATCAGTATCAAATATCTGAACCCCACCTCCAATGAGCACATTATCTTCAATCTCTATTTTACAGGTTGAAAAAATAACGGCATTAGAAATTCCAACTTTATTTCCTATAATAATTTGGCCTTTTTTTGTTGTAAACAAACAACATTGATTTCTGCCTCCTACGGGATTGGAATATAATCTTGAAGTTAAAAGAACCTCCTCTCCTATTTCTATTTTACCTCTGTTCCTAACAACTAACAAACCACTAATTTTTGGAAAGGACTTATATTTTACGCTATTACTTTTTAGCTTAATATAGTTAATAACGCTAAGCAGATATCTATCTGCGATACTTAAACATTTAAAGTAAACCTTGGAAAAGAACATCGTAAAATGATTAGACCTTTGGACTGGAAAAAACAATCATGTGATCAAAGGCTCCTCTGTGGTATACATTCTTACTTTTCATTTTTTTCGGTATCAGCTTTAATAGAAAAGGAAAAACGTTAAACATTTTTGCAGGTGTATTGAAGAAAATTTGTTTTGATAAGTTGTCTAGTTTTGAACCTTTGTAAGATGTTTTTATAATATTAAGTACTTCAAAATCTAGTTGGTTTAAAAAGTAGCTAATACTTTTATCTGAGAAGAAAGAGACATGTTCCCAAGACCCAAAGTAGCCCCACCACTTTCCGGCAAACCAGGGAGAGAAACTTCTTATGTTAGCTGTTCCGACTACCAAAAGTCCATCTGGTTTGAGGTAATGTTGTATGATTTGGAATAAGTCTTTAGGGGATTTGAGGTGTTCAATCACATCAAAAAGCATGATCACATCAAATTTTTCTGTCAGGGTCTTTTTTGTTAAAAAATCATTAATAATTTTTCCTGAAATTAATGTCTCTGCTGTTTTAGCAGCCAAAGGGGAAGGTTCTACACCCACCTTAGCCCATTTATTATTATCAAAATAAGATAACAAATAACCTTCACCACAACCAATCTCCATTATACTTCCGGAGGGTTTGATTAATTCTATCTTATTTTTTATGATACGGTGTTTCTTCTCCAGTGGATCTCTTTTTATTAATCTATCTTCTGCGTAAAACTCCGAATTCTGATTAGAATAATACAAATCCAAGACTTCACTTTTTATCTGAGGGTTTGCGTAATGATGCTGACAATTGTTGCACTTTATTAACTCGACATTAGGGGCATCATTTTTATACCCAATTATATTTAATGCCTCATTCGATGCATATGAAAAATCTGTTTTTTTTGTACCATCTTCATTGTTACAAACGGGGCAGACTACCTGCTCGAATATTTCTTTTTGATTTACCATAAATTCAAAATAAACACGAGGAATATAAAGACCTTAGCATTAGAGAAAGACAAAAAATCGTTGAGTTTATACAAAAAAAAAGATTCAAATTCTATCCTATCAAGCCTTCTTTTCTCAATTTGATAAATCCTGGAATAAAGTAGCATATTCCACACCCCAATATCGTTGCCCACAAAACTGATTCGATTGATTCAAAATAATTAATAAATCCAATTTTCATAATGATGACCACAATTGCAGTTATAGGATAAACTAGTATCAAATAGTTAAGATACTTTGACGTAGATAATATATTGGAGAGAAACCCATTTATATTGAAGTAGAATATATACACACTAAATCCAATCAGTAATGAGGTCGTTAAAACCACACTTTCATTTATCCAAATAGAGATAATTAAATTAGATAGCAGAAAAAATATGGCACTAAAGACAAGAGAAGTCAAAAATACTATTTTTAAAATCCTGAGTGTCGTCTTTTTCAACCACTTCATATCATCCCTGGCAAAAGCATCATTATAAGCTGGCCATGTTGGCGCAATAAATGCCTGAGCAGGCATCATAAAAATAGAAAACAAGCGAAAGCCTATGGCATAAATCGCGACAATTTCAGCACCAAGATAATGTGCTACAATAACACTATCACTCGCGTTAACCAGCATCGTCATAAACTGTAAAAGAAAAAAGAAAACGCCGTCCTTTAATATTATTTTGACGATATTTTTATCAAAATAATTAAAAGTTGGAAACAAATGTCTTCGAACGAAAAGGAATTGATATAGAAAATTGAGGATTAAAAACAACACCCGGGAACCATATACCGCCAGAATAAAATAGGGAACACCAAGTCTTTGATAGACAAATAGCAATAACAACAACAGGCCCATTATATTTCCTCCTGCCTCCCAAAAACTATTGTAATAGCCTTCCTGAAATCCTCCTTGTACTTTTTGAATAATGGAGAAAGGCAATGAACAAACAAAGCAACTTACAAAGATAAAAACAGCAGTACGGGATTCCTGAATCGCCAGATCTGAAGTAACATTAAATATCTGACTCCAGGCAATGAACTGGGATACGAGTACAAAAATACCAAAGAAAAGAGTTGCTATGAGTATTAAAAAAAAAAAGGTGCTTGAAATGGCTTTTCTCAAAGCGTTTTTATCCTCACTGTTTTCAAACTCTGCTAACCTGTTCATTAAACCAAGCCCAAGACCCATATCTGCAAAGTTGATCATGGCTATGATGGACAGAATGGTCATCATCATTCCAAATCGTTCGTCCCCTAGGTAATTATAGGTTAATGGAACTGAAATAAAGGTAACTAATAAATTAACCGCTTTAGAACCAAAAGTACTCAGGCCTGTAAATAAAATCCCTCTTAACCTAAATAAATTTCTATTCTCTCCTGGATTTAATATCCCTACAATTAATTCTTTTATTCTTTTTATCAATTCCGCTGTTTTGCTGTTTACATCCGCTCCTGATCTTTATTTTTTATAGCGATCAAAGAATATTTAAAGGTAATACACTAGTCCTCTGCCATAGCATCCCGAATAATCTTCCTCAAGATAATAAAGGCTCCTGATATAACTGATCCAAACAAAACAGCATAGATGATCGCCATTTTTGTTGACTTACCTCTTGGTGGAACGGGTCGCATCGGCTTATCAATAACCTGTACATAAGGTTTTCTTCTTTTCAGGGCAAAATCAGATATTTCTAAATTCTTAACGGACTCTGCATACATGATTTCTAATATTCTAACTTTCCGTTCAATACTCGTTCTTCTTAAGCCTCCTTTCAAAGTCACCAAATTATGATGTGTATCTTTGAAGTCTGCTAAAGCATATTCTGTACTCGCTAATTCTGTACGAATAGAATCATTTTTTTCTTTTAGAATATCAAAGGTTTTTTTCTGTTTTTCAATGGCTTTATCAATAAAAAAGTTGCTTAGCTTTTCATATAAGGTTTGTAGCATAGCAATGGTCAGGTTTTCTGATGCTCCATTTACTCTTAGAGCCATAATACCTGAGTCTTCATCCAGACTACTACTCATCATTGGTTTAATGCCTCTTCCTGCGCTACCGACTACATAGTCATAAAGAATATAAAGTACTACTTGTTCATCATCATCAAAATAGTCGATACTGTCATTTTTAAATCTAAAATCATCGCCATATTTAGCCAATTGATCTATCCAAACACTCCGTTCATATTCTTCAATCATCCAGGTAAAGCCGTATTCGTCAAGTATATGATTAGCTAAGAAGTCTTCTTTATTTCCCACCGAAGTCTTTTGTAATAAGCCGCTATAAATTACCGTTCTGGTTTTAAACAATTGCATGATTTTTTCAAGGCTTTCTGAATTTTCTTTTTTGCCTCCGGGAAGTCCCAGTGATCCCATAATCAGTGAAAGCCCAGATTGGCTTGCTCCCCCTCCATCGTCATTTAGCATAAAGGTGAGATCTGCAGGATAAGTTATGTCAGCCGTTTTAGCATCATAAATTAGGTAGGCACCTAGTAGGATTATTACAAATACAATTATCATCCAATATTTAACTAACTCCCAAAAGAATTCCTGAATTTTGAGAATTAATTCTTTCAGTGTAATTTCGTCACTCGCTACGTATTCCTGATTTGGATTACTCATAATCTTAGTTTAAGTAAAAGGGTTACTTAGTTTATGTTTTGTATTAGTAAGATCAAAGAAAGAACTGCTGTTGTCTGTGTAATCGTAGTTCCTAGTACTTGCCCCCAATCTACTTTTTCCTTTTCTTCACCATTATTCATTCTACTTTCTTTCTTTTTTACTTTTCCAACTTTAACAACAGAGCCTTTTCGAACTTTTGGGTAAATTCTAAACAAGACAAAGTTTTTAGTCCTTTTAATTTCTCCGTTAGGGTGTTCGACTGTAATCAATCGTCGTCGTCCATCTTCTCCTATCCCTGCAGCATATTCATTAACGTAGAATTTTGCATTCTTACCTTGATGGTAAGCGACATTTACTTTTTTGGATTGAACTACTTTTTCCGGATATAGATCTACCATTCTAGTTGCTCCAGTAATGACTACAAAATCTTTTCTTTTTGGAATGATTAATTCATCTCCTGCTTTTAAAATGAAATTGGATCTTGCCTTTGGATTTCGAATAACCTCATCTAGGTTTATAACAATATAACCAACACCTTCGTTTGGCCGATATAAAGTAGCTCCACTAGGAAAAGCTTCATCTGTGATATTTCCTGCACGTTTTACTATACTGGCAATCGTTTCATTTTCGTCTATTAGTGCGTATGCTCCGGGGTATTTAACTTCTCCTCGAACGGATACTACTTGTTGTAATTCAAATTCAGGAGCATTTCTAACTACAATTTGATCGAAAGGCCTTAGTTCGAAATTAGCATTTCCATCAATTATATTAAAGGTCTCATCCACTTCCAGCGTTGCCGCAACCGTTCTTGTATTTTTATCTTGACCTATCTCCAACCTGTAGATATCAACTTTATTTGCTGCAGCTTCAAATTTTAAGCCCCCTGCCATGGTTAATACATCTTGAAGTTTCAAGCTTTCATCGAATTGATATGCTCCAGGATTTCGGACTGACCCAGAAACTTCAATCGAAAAATTATCTATGTAGCTTAGTGTAGAATAGATCATAATTCTATCGTTGGCTTCTATCAATCTATTCTCTGATGAGTTAGGATTTTCCATAATCTCCTTAATATTGACTCTTACATATTCTTTTTCTTTTTCCTGATTAGGGGCAAGGCCTCTATGTATGTACGCAAAGTCGGTTGCGTCATACCTAAGCCCCCCTGCTAAAAAGATAGCGTCCGAAATTCTTAAGGTTTGATCGGTTTCCAGTTTTAATTCAATTGGATTACGGACCGCTCCCTCTATCGAAAAGGTACTATTATCAACAAATTTTCTTTTATCTGCGATGATCAATCTGTCTTTTGGTTCTAATAGTAAATTAGCATCAGATTGAGCGTTTGCTATGGCTTCGTCTATACTGACTTTGATATATTTGACCGTTCCATCTGTGTTGGTTCTTTGAACGTAAGCGATATCTGTTCGGGTTTCATCCAGCAGTCTTGCTTTTCCTATAAGCTCAGTTAGGCGCATACCATTTGTTACTTCAAATTTTCCTTCTATCTCAACCGCACCATCTACTGTAACGAAATTTTTATAGGGCATAGAAATGGTATTTATAATCACCTGATCACCATTAAACAACTCAAAATTTCTTGCTGATTTATTTAACTCTCTTAGGTTGATATCGAGAATCGTTTCCTCATCATCCACATATCGTTTGATCTGAACATTTTGGAGGTAAGCATTTTCTTTTGCACCACCGGCGTAGAAAATGAGTTCTTTTAAGTCTTCTCCTTTTATCAGTTCGTATTTAAAAGGGCGTTTCACTGCACCTGCTATTGATATTATTTTTTCTGCTACAGGAACGTGTATATAGTCATTTTCTTCCAGGTAGAGTTCATTCTTCGCATCTGGGTTCAACAAAAATTTGTAGATATCAATAGTTTTAGGAGCTTCTCCTCCACGAAATAATTTTATATTCCTTACGCTACCAATATTTGATGGTCCACCAGCTGCGGCCAAAGCATTAAAAGCTGTATTAATTGCAGGTAGATTAAAACTACCGTAGTTATAAACTTCTCCTACAATGTTGACATTAATAGTTCTCGCAAAATTTAAGGTAATTTCAAATTCCTCCGAGCGAAAACGATAATACTGAGCGAAACGACTTTCAATCAATTCCTTTGCTTTGTCGAATCGAATACCTTTTAAATATATACGGGGTAATTCTGGTGGTTTGATATAACCTGATTTGTTGATTTCGAAGGTGAGATTTTCCTGTGAATAGCCCCATATAGCTACTGTTAGTTTATCACCTACTCCAAGGATATAAGACGCTTCCGGTTTGATATCTTCGGATTTCCTAAAAAGCTTTATACTTTTATTTCTGAAAATTTCCTGACCATATACAACCGCATCTGGCAATAAATCTTCCTGTGCATCAATCAACTCTTCAGATACAGCCTCTTCCAAGGTTGCCCCATCCTTTATTGCATCACTTATGTTATCCGTTTCCCTTGCCACTTCTTTTATCTGCTGCTCAATTGCCTCATCCTGCGTTTCTTCAAGTTTCTGATCTAAATCCTCTTTTGTTTGTTCCTCTTCAAGTTCTTTTACAACTTCCTCTAGCATTTGCTGAGCACGCTGTACTTCTCCTGGACTAGTAGGGTCTACCTTATCTATATCTACTCCTCTCATTAACAATCTTTGCCTCACTTCATTTTCATCCAGACCTCTCTTTTGTATTTCTGCTCTGGCTGCTTCAGGTGAAATCTGAGCAAATACAGTTGATGAACCAACTAAACAAAACAAGGTTAAAATTAGAATCAGTTTCTTCATTAGTATTTTTTTAATATTGTCTTTTTGGGTATTAAAACCGCAAATATAAAAACTAGTATATTGTTTTTTGAAAAAAACTCTAAACAAGAGTCTAAAAGAAATTACACATCATAATTAACCACAGACCCCAACCACTTCTCCGCCTCATCCCGACTCATCCCCTTCCGCTCCGCATAATCCTCCACCTGATCCTTACTCACCTCTCCCAATCCAAAATACCGACTCTCCGGATGTGAAAAATACCAGCCACTAACAGAAGCCGCAGGATACATCGCACAACTTTCCGTCAACTTAATCCCCGCTTTTGCCTCTACATCCAGCAACTTGAAAAGCGTCTGCTTCTCTGTATGTTCCGGACACGCCGGATAACCCGGCGCCGGACGAATACCTTTATACTTTTCAGCAACCAGATCCTCGTTCCCTAAGGTCTCATCTGCTGCATATCCCCAAAGTTCTTTTCGTACGATCTCGTGCATACGCTCAGCGAAGGCTTCTGCTAAACGATCGGCGAGGGCCTTTACCATAATCGCATTATAGTCGTCTAATTCTTCTTCATAGCGCTTCACGTGTTCTTCAATTCCGATGCCTGTTGTCACAGCAAAAGCGCCGATGTAATCTTGCACATTCGATTCTTTTGGAGCAATGAAATCAGTTAAACTATAGTTAGATTGACCAGGTGCTTTTTGTCTTTGTTGACGGAGGTTTCGGAGCATATCTTTTACTTCAGTACGCTCGTCATCCGCGTATAGTTCGATGTCATCGTCGTTGACGCTGTTGGCAGGGAAGAAACCGATAACGGCGTTTGCGGTCAGCCACTTTTCATCGATGATACGACGAAGTATGCTTTGTGCATCGTTGTATAATTTCTTTGATTCTACACCTATTACTTCGTCTTCGAAGATGGCCGGATACTTTCCGCGTAGTTGCCAACTGGCAAAAAATGGTGTCCAGTCAATGTATTCTGACAGCTCTTCCAGGGAATAATCATTAAATGATTTTACGCCAAGGAAAGAGGGCTTTTTTGGTTGATAACCTGACCAGTCTAAAGCAAGTTTGTTTGCTCTTGCTTTGTTGAGTGTCAGATATTTTTTAGATGATTTTCTATTGCCGCGTAACTTACGCAGTGTTTCGTAATCGGACTTGATGCCGGAAACAAAGTCTGCCTGTGTGGTGCCTTCTTCACTTAATAAAGCGGAGGCAACGGCTACACTTTTGGAGGCATCTAAAACGTGCACAGTTGCACCAGAATATTGTGGTTCTACTTTTACAGCAGTATGTGTTTTGGAAGTGGTAGCACCTCCAATCATCAATGGGATTTTGAAGTTTTCGCGTTCCATTTCTTTGGCAACATAAACCATCTCATCTAGTGACGGTGTGATCAATCCACTCAATCCAATAATGTCGACATTTTCTTTTCGGGCACGCTTTAATATATCTGCGCAAGATACCATCACTCCCATGTCGATGATTTCGTAGTTGTTACAAGCTAACACAACTCCTACGATATTTTTTCCGATGTCATGTACGTCACCTTTAACAGTTGCCATCAGGATTTTTCCTTTGGCTGTTTTGTCTCCAGCTTTTTTTGCTGCATCTATATATGGTGTCAGAATGGCTACGGATTTTTTCATTACTCGGGCACTCTTTACCACTTGCGGTAAAAACATTTTACCTGCTCCAAAGAGATCTCCTACTACATTCATTCCGTCCATTAAAGGGCCTTCAATCACGGTCAGTGGTGATGGATATTTTAGACGTGCTTCTTCGGTGTCTTCGTCGATGAACTCGGTAATTCCTCTCACAAGGGCATGTGATAAACGTTCTTCCACCGTTCCTTCGCGCCAGCTCATGTCTTTTACAATCACCCGGCCACCACCGGTAACATTGGCTGCATATTCGGTCAATGCTTCAGTAGCATTTTTTGTTCTGTTAAACAAAACATCTTCTACCAATTTCAACAAATCTTTTGGTATCTCTTCGTACACTTCTACCATTCCTGCGTTTACAATTCCCATATCCATTCCTGCTTGTATCGCGTGATACAAGAATGCTGAATGCATTGCTTCTCTGACCACATTATTTCCACGGAATGAAAACGAAATATTACTCACTCCCCCACTCACTTTTGCTCCTGGGCAAGTTGCTTTTATTTGACGAGTTGCCTCAATGAAGTTGATGGCGTAATCGTTGTGTTCTTCCAATCCAGTTGCTACTGCAAAAATGTTCGGATCGAAAATAATATCCTGTGGTTTGAAACCAACTTGTTCTACTAATATTTTATACGCTCGCTGGCAAATTTCAACTTTTCGCTCGATGGTGTCTGCCTGTCCTTCTTCATCAAAAGCCATCACTACTGCCGCTGCTCCATAGCTCCTTACTATTTTCGCCTGACGGATAAACTCTGCTTCTCCTTCCTTCATGGAAATAGAGTTAACAACGCATTTACCTTGCACACATTTTAGCCCGGCTTCGATTACATGAAACTTGGAAGAGTCAATCATGATCGGCAACTTGGCAATGTCTGGTTCTGACATGATCAGATGTAAAAATTCCACCATTGCTTTTTCAGAGTCGAGCAGGCCTTCATCCATGTTCACATCGATGATCTGCGCACCACCGTCAACTTGGTGTTGTGCCACAGAGAGTGCTTCCATCATATCACCCGACTTGATGAGTCTGGCAAATTTTCGGGAACCGGTTACGTTCGTACGTTCTCCAATGTTTACAAAATTAAGCTCAGGTCGCATAATCAAAGGTTCCATTCCACTGAGCAATGTGTATTGCGGTACATCTGGAATCGGCCTTGGTGTCACCCCTTTCACACCTTCCGACATGGCATTAATGTGGTCTGGCGTGGTACCACAACAACCACCAATGATATTTACAAATCCATTGCTTGCAAAATCTTTAATATAGCCTTGCATTTCTTCCGGATCCTGGTCGTATTCTCCAAATTCGTTTGGCAACCCAGCATTCGGATAAGCCGACACATAACAGTCCGCCATTTTTGACAAGGACTCGATATGTGGTCGCATTTCTTTTGCTCCTAGCGCACAGTTGAATCCAACAGAAAGTAACTTCATGTGACTTACAGAAATCCAAAACGCTTCAACGGTTTGTCCGGAAAGTGTCCGTCCACTCGCATCTGTAATCGTTCCGGAAATCATAATCGGTAACTCCTCTCCTACTTCTTCAAATAATTTATTGATCGCATATAAAGCGGCTTTACAATTCAGTGTATCGAAAATAGTTTCCACCAAAAATACATCTGCACCACCGTCGTACAAACCTTTTGCCTGCTCATAATAAGCATCCGCTAATTGGTCGAAAGTAACTGCTCGGTATCCAGGATTATTTACGTCTGGAGAAAGCGAAGCGGTTCGGTTGGTTGGCCCAAAAGCGCCCGCTACCCAGCGTGGTTTATCCGGGTTTTTAGCCGTGTATTCGTCCGCTGCTTTTCGTGCAATCTCTGCCGAACATTTATTCAACTCATAGGCCAGATCCGACATATCGTAATCAGCCTGTGCGATTGAAGTTGCGCTGAAGGTATTGGTTTCGATGATATCAGAACCTGCATCAAGGTAGGCCTTGTGGATGGCTTCGATGACGTCTGGTTTAGTGATAGACAGCAGATCATTGTTTCCCATAATATCCTTGTGGAAATTCTCGAATCGTTCACCTCTGAATTCCTTTTCTGTGAGGTTGTATTCTTGGATTAGGGATCCCATTGCCCCGTCTAGGACGAGGATGCGGTCTTTTACTATATCGAATATGTTGGATTGTGTTCTTTTCATTTTAGGGAAACAGATTATGATCTTTTATTGTTTTGAGGTTTTTAGATAATCATCCCAACTCCTACTGTATTATTTGTTCCTTCATCAATCAGGATCAAACTACCGGTTGTTCTATTTTTACGATAAGCATCTATAAACAACGGCTTCGTACTTCGGAGTACAACTCTTGCAATATCATTTACTTTGATTTCAGTATTCTCTTCATCGCGATGTAAGCTATTGATGTCTAGTTTGTATCGGATGTTCTTAACAATGACTCTCGCATCCTGAGAAGTATGCTTAATAGCATATTTACCATTGGTTTGCAATGATTTCTTATCATCAAACCAACAAAGCATTATTTCAACATCTTGAGTGGTTGTTGGAGCGTTGTTTTCTCTTACGATCATGTCGCCTCGGCTAATATCGATATCATCTTCCAAGAGTAGTGTTACAGACATTGGAGGATAGCACTTTTCTAACTCTCCGTCAAAGGTGTCAATCTTTTTTACAGTTGTTGTAAAACCAGATGGCAATACCATGACCTTATCTCCTTTTTTGAAAACACCTCCTGCTAGTCGGCCTGCGTATCCACGATAGTCGTGGTATTCATCGTTATATGGTCGAATCACATGTTGCACCGGAAAGCGACAATCGATCAAGTTGTAATCACTACCAATGTGTACATTCTCAAGATAGTACATTAGGGTAGAACCACCGTACCAATCCATATTCTTACTTTTATCCACTACGTTATCTCCTTTCAATGCGGACATAGGGATAAAGTGTACGTCTTTAATTTCCAACTTAGATGCAAAGGCTTCGAAACGTTCCTTTATATCTTCGTAAACACTTTCGGAATAGTCTACTAAATCCATTTTGTTGATACAAACAACTAAATGCGGAATTTGTAGTAGTGATGCGATGATTGCGTGACGTCTGGTTTGTTCAGCAACGCCATTTCGAGCATCGATTAAGATTAGTGCTACATTAGCTGTAGATGCACCGGTGACCATGTTCCGTGTGTATTGAGTGTGGCCTGGTGTATCTGCAATGATAAATTTTCTTTTTGGAGTTGAGAAGTAGCGGTAGGCTACGTCGATGGTAATTCCTTGTTCACGTTCTGACTTTAAACCGTCTGTTAGTAGTGCAAGATTTACTTCTTCTTCTCCCCTCCTCAAACTGGTAGCTTCAATTGCTTCCATTTGATCCTGGAAGATTGATTTACTATCATAAAGCAATCTTCCAATCAAAGTTGACTTTCCATCATCGACAGAGCCTGCAGTTGTAAATCTTAATAATTCTGAGTTGCTATATTCTTGTGCCATTTCTTATTATTTTTAATAATCGATTACTAATGGATATACTAAAAATATCCTAGCTTCTTCCGATCTTCCATCGATGTTTCTGAGCGCTTGTCATCCGTCCGCCCTCCACGTTCAGTCATTCGAGTCGTAGCAACTTCTTCTATAATTTGCTCTGTAGTAGTTGCATTCGATTGCCAAACACCAGTACAGGTCATGTCTCCAATTGTACGACAACGAACCATCATTTCTTTTACAACTTCTCCAGGTTTCTTCTGGATATATTCACAGTCTGCGAGTAATGTTCCGTCTCGTTCGAAAACTTTTCTTTTGTGAGCATAATACAGAGATGGTAATTCTACTTTTTCCATTGCAAGATATTGCCACACATCAAGTTCAGTCCAGTTAGAAATTGGAAAGATCCGAAAATGTTCGCCTACATTTTTCTTACCATTGAATAAGTTCCACAATTCTGGTCGCTGGTTTTTAGGATCCCATTGACCGAATTCGTCACGGTGAGAAAAGAAGCGTTCTTTCGCTCTTGCTTTTTCTTCATCTCGTCGTGCACCTCCAAGTGCTGCATCGTATTTACCTTGTTCTAATGCTTCGAGAAGGGCGGCTGTTTGCAAACCGTTACGACTTGCATTAACACCTTTTTCTTCTGTTACCATTCCCTTATCAATTGCCTCTTGTACCGAACCAACGATTAACTTAGCTCCTGTTTTCTTGACTAGTTTATCGCGATATTCGATCGTCTCAGGAAAATTATGCCCTGTATCTACATGCAAAAGAGGGAACGGTATTCGTGCAGGGAAAAACGCTTTTTGAGCAAGATACACCATAAGAATAGAGTCCTTCCCGCCAGAAAACATGAGTACCGGATTCTCAAATTGAGCCGCTACTTCACGCATGATGAAGATGGATTCTGATTCGAGTTCTTTTAGATGATTTAGATTATAGGTCATTTTTTGACTTTTGACTGTTAACCGTTGACATTCTAGCCTTCCGGTAAATTAGGTCTAATATTTTTCGAATGTTATTTGTTCGAGAATATGAAGGTATATTTCTTCTACTGACTCTTCTACGGTCTGCTGAGTAGTCTTTACAATAAGGTTCGCATTCACGGGGACTTCATATGGTGCGTCAATGCCTGTAAAGTTTTTTATTTCTCCTTTCCTGGCTTTTTTATAAAGCCCTTTTACATCTCTTTCTTCGCAAATCTCTAAGGAGGTGTTTATGAAAATTTCTATAAAATCTTCATATCCAATTATTGACTTTGCGTAATCTCGAATTTTGATGGTTGGACTGATGAAAGAGCAGATTGCGATGACGCCACTATTGAGATATAGTTTGGCTATTTCAGAAATGCGACGGATATTTTCAGTTCTGTCTTCTTCTGTAAATCCGAGGTTATTGTTGATTCCTGAGCGGATGTTGTCTCCATCTAAAGCTTGTGCAAAAAAGCCATTATTATGCAATCTTCTTTCCAGCGCTTGAGCTATGGTGCTTTTGCCTGATCCTGAAAGACCCGTTAGCCAAAGAACTTTTGCTTTTTGGTTGAGTCGCTGTTCGCGGT
>Ga0114957_1000502_pt1 | contig 49761 bp, 34 predicted proteins | sample BantaG_FD_87175 | JGI IMG/M metagenome (GOLD analysis project Ga0114957, IMG submission 87175) | Marine algal microbial communities from Bantry Bay, Ireland - BantryBay_4 metaG | ecosystem: Host-associated > Algae > Red algae > Unclassified | place: Bantry Bay, Ireland | collected 2014-11-21 | reverse complement strand
TTTTCTAGTGTAGAACGCCTCCGATTTTTTCGCTTTACAATTAGGGCAAACAATCGGTTCATTATTACCATCTAAGGCATACGCCCTAATCTCATTGTAGATTACTAATGCCTGCTCTTTCTGACTTTCATAAACTTGTAGTTTTACCCCACCTACTACATTGCTTATAAGTGGGTCAGAATTAAGGGTATTCTCATCCTTTAAAAAAACCGAGATTCCTTCAGATTCTAGTTTGCCTTTGATAATCTGCACATCTGCGGCATATTCGAATGCTGCTATCGTATAGAAGGTTTCGCTCATTGAGGTGATTTAAAAGTTCTGCGTTCAGGTGAAAATTAGACATTTTTTAGCGAATGGAGAACGTTTAAATCACCTCATTACATAAATGATATCGATTCAAAACAAATGTGCAGGCAAAATAATGAAAAGGCTATTAAGAACAAGAAAGTGCCCCATTTTATGTGTAGATGTTAATCAGTATATTAGCTCTCTAATCCACTCAAAAATGAAAACGATCTATTTGCTTGTACTATTAAGTGTATCATCATTGTGCTTCGGCCAAGTAAACACCTATCAAATATCTTTTGAGAATGCCGTACATCATGAGGCAAAAGTAAAAGCGATTTTTTCGGGTCTTACCTCCGATACGCTTTCAGTTCGTATGAGCCGTACTTCACCAGGGCGGTATGCACTTCATGAGTTTGCGAAAAATGTGTACGATTTAACTGCTCTTGATGCCAATGGAAACTCTCTTAAAGTAATAAGACCTAACCCGTATGAGTGGCAGGTAATCGGTCACGATGGGACCGTTGTAATCAACTATACTTTATTTGCCAACAGAGGCGATGGCACCTATTCTCAAATAGACGAAACACATGCACATTTGAATATTCCAGCCACTTTTATCTACGCTCCAGCATTACAAGACCGTGAGATACATGTAGATTTTAAAACAAGAGAAGATCTCGACTGGAAAGTCGCAACACAATTGCCCAAAAATTCCGAAGGACTTTATATGGCTCCTAATCTTGCTTATTTTATGGATTCGCCGACAGAACTAAGTGCTTTTCACCTTCGTGAATTTATGGTCGACAATCCTAATGGTAAAAAACAAAATATTCGACTCGCGCTGCACCATAATGGTTCAGAGGAAGAAACCAATACCTATTTTGAGCAAGTGAAAAAAGTAGTGCTGGCTGAAAAAGAGGTGTTCGGTGAACTCCCGGTTTTTGACTATGGAGAATATACCTTCTTGGCCTGTTACATCCCCAATGCTTCAGGTGATGGTATGGAACATCGCAATTCGACCATTCTAACCAGTACCAAGAGTTTGGCAGATGGCGGTATGGAAGGTAACATAGGAACGGTTTCCCACGAGTTTTTTCACACATGGAATGTTGAGCGTATTCGCCCTAAATCTTTAGAGCCTTTTAATTTTGAGGAAGCTAATATGAGCGGTGAGTTATGGTTTGCAGAAGGTTTTACCAGCTACTATACTGGGTTGATCTTATGTCGTTCTGGCATTATTACTCCTGAAAAATACGTAGAAGGACTTACAGGAACGTTCAATTACGTATGGAATTCACCAGCCAGGCAATTTTTTAATCCGATTGAAATGAGTTTTCAAGCTCCTTTTATAGATGCAGCTAAATCGGTTGATCCCGTAAATCGCGAGAACACTTTTATTTCTTACTATTCGTACGGAAGTATTCTCGGGCTTGCATTAGATCTATCACTAAGAGAAAAAGGCTTGAATTTAGACGAGTATATGAAATTGGTCTGGCAGGCATACGGAAAAGATGAAAAGGCGTACGTGATACAGGATTTACACAACACTTTAAACAAGTATGCTGGAGAGGCTTTTGGCGATTCGTTTTTCGAATCCTACATTTATAAAAGCAGTATGCCTGATTATAAAAAACTACTTGCATCGGTAGGGGTGGCAATACAACAGGATATTGATATGCCCTATATGGGGGTTTTCGTATCCTTAAATGGCGATGGGAACGGGGAGATTGAATCTAATCCGAAAATTGGGAGTCCGGCTTACAAAGCAGGGTTAGATGAAGGTGATATCATAACTGGGATTAATGACAGTTCCTTTCCGAGAAAGAAAAACTTTGACACTTTTTTAAAACAATTTAAAGTTGGTAATAGTCTTTCTTTGCGCTTCGAAAGATTTGGTGTTGAAAAGACTGCAAAATTAGTTTTAGAATCAAACCCTGAGTACTCGATATTCTTGATTGAAAAAGAAGGTGCTCAACCGTCTGCAGCCATATTGAAAAAACGAAAAGAGTGGCTTAAGGTGGAGTAAATACCACCGTGGCAAACTCAAGAATACTACCACAAGAATCTAATTCTTGCCAGCGATTTTCGCAAGTTCATTGCGTTCGATACTATGCCCTGGGCGACTCCATTTCGGTTTTTCTCCAAGCGTATTCAATTCCGAGTCGACCGCTTCAACTGTTTTTGGTTGCGAAACTTTAGTAAAAGCTTTTTGTGGGTTCAAGCCTAGCAGCTTGAACATTTCCATATCTTCATTCACATCAGGGTTGGGCGTGGTCAATAATTTATCGCCTGCAAAAATAGAGTTCGCCCCCGCAAAGAAACACATGGCTTGCCCTTCTCTACTCATTTCTGTTCGACCGGCCGACAGTCGCACTTGAGTTTCGGGCATTACGATACGGGTCGTGGCGACCATACGGATCATTTCCCAAATAGATACCTGCTCCATATCAGCCATAGGCGTACCTTCAACCGGTACCAAGGCATTTATAGGCACCGATTCTGGTTGTGGGTTTAGTGAAGTGAGTGCTACCAACATTCCTGCCCTGTCCTCTACTTTCTCTCCCATACCAATTATTCCCCCACTACAGACCGTAACATTGCTTTTTCGCACATTGTCGATAGTTTCTAAACGGTCTTCAAAAGCTCTTGTAGAAATAACATCTTTGTAATAATCTTCCGAAGTGTCCAAGTTATGGTTATAGGCATAAAGACCTGCCTCTGCCAGTCGTTTGGCTTGATTTTCGGTTAACATACCCAGGGTACAACATACCTCCATATCTAATTTGTTGATAGTACGCACCATTTCTAGCACTTGGTCAAACTCTGGCCCATCTTTTACGTTGCGCCATGCGGCGCCCATACAAACACGTGAACTACCGGATGCTTTAGCTCGTAATGCCTGCGCTTTTACATGCGAGACTTTCATCAAGTCGTTCCCCTCAATATCGGTATGATACCTAGCCGCTTGCGGACAATAGCCACAATCTTCGGGACAGCCTCCTGTTTTAATAGACAACAGCGTAGAAACCTGTACCGTATTCGGGTCATGGTTTTGTCTATGTATGGTTGCTGCGTCGTACAGCAATTCCATCAAAGGTTTATTATATATATCGAGGATTTCCTGTTGTGTCCAGTTGTGTTTTATTTCGCTCATGTACTGTTTCGTATAGTCTTTCAAAAATACCTTTTTAAAGGCAAAAATTAGAATAAAATTCTGAATATAGCCCCAACATATTTTTCATTATGCGTTTAAAATTTTCTTTTTGTGGTTTTTGAAAGTAGAATACTGACAGCATTACCTCCAAAACCTACGGCGTTCACAATTATTTTTTTAATATCTTTTATTTTAGACGAATAATTAACAAATGGCACTCCAATAAATTCTTGGTGTTTTAGCATTACTATAGCCAATTCAATACTAAGCATACCAGAAGTTGCAAAAGTGTGGCCTGCTATCCATTTGTTGGTAGTTAATGCGGGCAGATTATTCCCAAAGACTTTTTGAATTGCCCTATGCTCAGAAGCATCCCCTTTTATGGTTCCTGGAGCATGCATTACCACTACATCTATTTGATTTAAATCTGTTTCTCCCAATGCCATTTGCATAGCATCCTGAAAACATTGTGCATCGGATGAGATAGAAATATTATGTTTTAAAACTTCTGTAGCATAACCGACCCCTTCTATAAGGGCGAGGCTATTTGAAGAAATTCCTTTTTCTAAACAGGCAACAGCTGCTCCTTCTCCCAAAACCATTGTGTTTTGAGTTTTGGTTAAGTCTAAAGCACGACAAGGATATTCAACATGGGAAAGATTACTAGACTGCGCTCGAGGAAGCATTTTGGTATACACCTTCAATGCCTTCATTTGGGCAATGGTAAAAGGTGTTAATGGGGCTTCGCTACCTCCTACCAAAAAAGTATCTGCCATACCTGAGCGCATCCACGCGACCCCGTTTAGGAGTGCATGCAATGCCGTTGAACAAGTAATAGAGTGCGATATTTCTGGTCCTTTGGTGTTCAAATCATGAGCTACCCACGAAGATATATTTCCCAACGTTGTAGTTGGTGAAGCTAACGTAGAGGCTTTTTTTGTTTGAAGATACTCGGCATGATACGCCTCAAACAACGCCGTTGCACCCCTTGAAGAACCAATGTTTATTCCAAAGTCTTTTTTATTTTTCCAATCGGCTTGTTCAATTGCTTTTCTGGCAACATAGATGGCGTACAACACCGAATTATCAAGCCTTTTGTATTTGGAATCCGAATTTCGGAGTTTTTCGATTTCACTATTCGCCTTTTGACCTAAAGAAGCAATCCAAACCTGCTCACCATCAAAATCGCGCTGATTAAAAAGATGTTGCGTATTATTATAGTTTGACCAAACCTCCTCAAGAGAAGTTCCTAACACCGAAATTGAGCTAATAGCAGTAATGGAAATAGGTTGCATCACATGAATTGAATTATCGCACAAAAGTAAAAGTTCTAATCGTGATGAAAGCAAAATCCCTTTAAAAACAATGAACAACAAATCAGTTTGAAATATTGAAGAAATTTAGAGATAACCAAAGGACGGTTTACCGATTGAAGATTCATAACAACTCTAGGGCATCCTTAATGGCATCATAAATTTTTGTCAACTGCTTGTTGGTGATTACATAAGGCGGAAGGGTATAAATTGTATTTCCTAACGGACGAAGATTTACACCTTGACCCATAAAATGGGTGTACAGTTTATCTCTTAATGCTCCATATCTATCAGATTGCACCTTTAAATCTATCGCTAAAATCGCACCCGCACAACGCACTTCTTGCACTGATTTATGTTTTTTAATTTGTGTAGCGAATTCTTGATGTGCCTTTTCAATATACCCGCGCCGTTCAAGAATTTCGGATGAATTCAAGAGTTGTATTCCTGCCAGTGCCGCGGCGCAACCCAAGGGGTGTGCACTAAAAGTATGCGCATGAAAAAAACCCTTTGAGACCTCATCACTCAAAAAAGCTTCGTATACCGCTAACGAGCAACTGGTTATACTTAGCGGAAACATACCTGCTGTAAGGGCTTTGCTCAGACAAATAATATCTGGTTTATGCTGTAAATAATCAGAAGCGAAGTTTTTGCCCGTTTTTCCGAAACCGGTCATAATTTCATCGGCTATAGTCAAAATATCGTTCTCTTTGCATAGCTCTATCAGCCTATCTAAACCAGCTGCAGAATGGAATTTCATACCCGCTGCACCCTGTACCAAAGGCTCAAAAATAAAGGCTGCACAAGCGTTCCTTTTTAGGATAGCTTCTAGCCTATCAACCACTTCTTCAATAGTATCTTCTTGTGGAACGGGAATGCGTTCTACTTTTAATAAAAAATCTTCAAATGGGCCATTGTACGATGAAAGTCCCGAGGCGCTCATAGCCCCGAAAGTATCGCCATGAAAACCATCTTCAAAAGCAATCAAGGTATCTCGCTTATCGCCTTTGTTGTGATAGAATTGTAGTGCCATTTTAATTGCGGCCTCAATAGCAGTAGAACCATTGTCGTTAAAGAAAATCTTCTCCTGATTATCGGGTAATATAGTAACCAGTTGTTCTGAAAGTTCGACGGCGGGTGGGTGTGTAAAGCCGCTGAACATCACAAAATCAAGTTCTCGCATTTGGCTTGTAATGGCTTTCGTAATTACCGGGTTGCAATGGCCATACATAGCCGTGTACCAAGATGAGATGCCGTCTATATACTCATTGCCTTCATCATCGTATAAAACAGCTCCCTTGGCCTTCACAATGGGCAACATTTCTGGATGCAACTTGTGCTGTGTCAACGGATGCCACAAATGCTTTTTATCTCTTTCTGAGAGTTTTTTCAAGACGAAATTTTTTCTTAATTATATTGAAAATCTTGCAACACGTTCATTGATAAAGATGAGAAAATGATAGTTAATCATGGCCTGTAAAATTTAAAGCAATCCTAACGCTTGCTTAAACCTATTCGCATACTTTTTTACCGTCGTCTTATCAAAATTGGATTCCTCATCTATTCGACCGATCATCGCAACACCTGTTTTATACAAAATGACATTTTCGGTATCCGGGTTTTCATCCCCACTAAAAATCAATGCAATATCAAATCCTTTTTGTTTGAGCAAATTAACGGTTAATAAGGTGTGGTTGATACTACCCAAGTAATGTCTTGACACCACCACGACTTTATAGTTAGGTTTTATAATATCAAGAATCGTATCTTCCTTGTTAAGCGGAACTAGAAGCCCGCCGGCACCTTCTATAACCAAATGGTTTTCGGTTAATGGCTCGTTTATATATTTTGGTTCGATTTTTATACCATCTATTTCAGCTGCCGCATGCGGGCTCATAGGAGTTTTCAACTCGAAGGCACTTTGATGTATTTTGGTTTTACTATTCGAAATAAGTCTAGCTATCTTATGGGTATCGGTATTATCTAAATCACCCGCTTGAATGGGTTTCCAATAATCGGCTTGCAAAGACTCCGTTATAATTGCAGAGGCTATAGTTTTGCCCACTTCAGTCGATATTCCGGTTACAAAAATCCGTTTCATTAATTGCTGATTGCGTTTTTAAAATTGTTGCGTTTAAGCCTCAAAACTATTCATAAAAGTACCCAATAATTTCAAAATATCGTCGAGTTCCTGCTCTGTGTTATAGCTATGCAAACAAAATCGAAGACGTTCTTTTCCCTGGGCTACGGTTGGCGAGAGAATGGGTCGTACATCAAAGCCAGATTTTTGTAACTCATTTGATATGGCTCGTACCTTTTCATTTCCGGGTACGATACAACAATGAATAGCAGATTTACTCGGCACAAAAAAACGATCTAATTTATTCGAAAGAATTGCTTTGTTAAACTGATTTATCACTAGTTCAAGTTTTCCTCTATTCGCTGCTCCATCAGAAGTTAAGAGAAAATTATACGCCGCTAAAATTGTAGCTATTGAGTGTGGCGGAAGTCCGGTTGAATAAATGAAGCTTCGCGCAAAATTAATCAGGTAAACAATCAGGCCTTTTTTACCTAATATGGCTGCGCCATGACAACCCAGGGCTTTCCCGAATGTTAGTATTCTAGCAAATACCTTTTGTTCCAATCCGAGTTCTTGTACGAGGCCGTTTCCATTAGTGCCAAGGCAACCAGTAGCATGTGCTTCATCTATAACTAAGCGACAGCTGTTTTGACTTGAAAAGTTGGCAAACGCTTTTAAATCTGGAGAATCACCATCCATAGAGAAAACAGATTCGGTAACAATATAGATTTCAGAATTCGGGTTTTTCTGTTGAATTTTTTCATATTGACGACCTAAATCGGCTAAATCGTTATGTTTAAACTTATACGCCTTGGCATGCCCTAGCTTTAATCCTTCCCGTATACTGGCATGTATGAACTCATCATAAAATACAACATCTCCACGTTGCAGAACAGAACTGAAAAACCCGAGGTTGGCATCATAGCCCGAATTAAAAACCAAGGCGGACTCAGCATTATACGAATCGGCTAAAAGGTTTTCTAAATCTGAATAGAGCTTATGATTCCCAGATAGCAGCCTTGACCCAGAAGCGCCGTTTGCAATACTGTTGCTTTCTTCAAGAATTATTTTTGCGTTTGTAAAGACTCGGTTGTTCTTTGATAAGCCTAAATAGTCATTCGAAAAAAAATCAATCAAGTTAGAAGAAACAGGTAAGCTTCGTAAAGCATTTTCATCTTTTCTTTTTGACAATTTGCCTTGTAATTTTTTCGGTAAATCAAGCATGTGTCAAATGTACCAACTTTAATAAAAGAGCCATTAAAAACAAACGACTTTCTCTTTAGTTGTGCTTTTTTTAAAAGCAGAATATTCAAATTCCCAAAACCACGATTTTGGCCATAAAAAAGAGCTATGCGATTTACATAACTCTTTTAGAATTTTAGAAATGTCTTTGGTTTATTTAATCTGCCAGAACAATCACTTTATTGTCTTTCATTTCGATAGTACCACTAGTTATCGGTAAAATCGTCTTTCCATCTTCCCCTTTGGTAAATTTAGGAGCGTACGTTTCTTCTATAGTGACATCTCCTTCAAATCGAACTTCTCCTGATTGAAGCAAAGAAACAATAGGCGCGTGGTCGGTCAACATCTGAAACTCCCCATTAATTCCAGGAACGGTTACAGAAGTAACTTCCCCTGCAAATAATGTAGCTTCTGGTGATACGATTTCTAAGTACATATTTTAAAAGTTGACAGTTGGCAGTCGCAGTCGGCAGTTATGAATACTACTTGCTGTAACTGCTAACTTATTTAGGCTTCAGCTAACATTTTCTCACCTGCTTCGATAGCTTCTTCGATAGTTCCCTTAAGGTTAAAGGCGGATTCTGGTAGGTGGTCTAATTCCCCTTCCATAATCATATTAAATCCTTTAATGGTCTCTTTAATATCTACCAATACACCTGGGATACCGGTAAACTGCTCTGCTACGTGAAAAGGTTGTGATAAGAAACGTTGTACACGTCTTGCACGACCTACAGCTGATTTATCTTCTTCAGAAAGTTCTTCCATACCTAAGATGGCGATAATATCTTGAAGCTCTTTATAACGTTGCAACAACTCTTTAACGCGTTGTGCACAATCATAATGCTCATCACCTAGAATATCGGCAGTCAAAATCCTTGAAGTTGAATCCAAAGGATCCACTGCTGGATAAATACCAAGCTCTGCAATCTTACGAGATAATACCGTGGTAGCATCTAAATGCGCAAAAGTAGTCGCTGGGGCAGGATCCGTTAAATCATCTGCAGGTACATATACCGCCTGTACAGATGTAATAGAACCTCTTTTTGTAGAAGTAATACGCTCTTGCATAGCTCCCATCTCTGTTGCCAAAGTGGGTTGATATCCTACTGCAGATGGCATACGACCTAAAAGTGCCGATACCTCGGAACCTGCTTGCGTAAAACGGAATATGTTATCTACGAAGAAAAGCACATCTTTTCCTTGCCCCTCGCCTGCTCCGTCACGAAAATATTCCGCAATGGTAAGGCCTGAAAGTGCTACACGTGCACGAGCTCCAGGGGGTTCGTTCATTTGACCAAAAACGAACGTTGCTTTTGAGCCTTTCATTGCTTTTTTATCAACTTTAGAAAGATCCCATCCACCATCTTCCATAGAGTGCAAGAAGTCATCTCCGTATTTAATAATACCGGACTCCAACATTTCACGAAGTAAATCGTTTCCCTCTCTAGTACGCTCTCCAACTCCCGCGAATACAGAAAGACCACCGTGGCCTTTAGCAATGTTGTTAATCAATTCTTGAATCAATACTGTTTTACCAACTCCTGCACCACCAAACAATCCAATTTTACCACCTTTTGCGTATGGCTCTATTAAATCGATTACTTTGATACCTGTAAACAAAACTTCTGTTGTAGTGGTAAGGTCTTCGAATCTTGGAGCATCTCTGTGAATTGGAAGTCCGTCTTTACCTGCTTTGGGTAAGTCTCCTAAACCATCGATTGCATCCCCGATTACGTTAAAAAGTCTTCCGTACACATCATCCCCGATCGGCATTTGAATTGCAGCGCCTGTTGCAAGTACTTCGGTTCCTCTGCTAAGACCATCTGTAGAGTCCATCGAAATGGTTCTTACCGTATTTTCACCAACATGCGATTGCACTTCCAAAACCAATTTGGTTCCATCTGCTTTGTCTATTTCCAAAGAATCATAAATCTTTGGAAGGTCATCGCCCGAACCGAATTCCACATCGACTACCGGTCCGATTATCTGAGAGACTTTACCTGTACCTTTTGACATATCTGTTTCTATTTTGATGTTTTTTTACTAGTGAAAAACATTACTAAAAAAGCTATTTTTCAGGCTGCAAAGATATGTTATAACATTCTAAAAAAGAATAGTTTTTTTCTTTTTTTGACCAATGTAAAAAGGCACCCGATAAAGGTGCCTTTTTTAAGATACAACGCTTGTGTTTTTATGGGTTGATAGTCCAAGATACGTAATAAATAGAACCTATTAAACCTGAACCTACGGCCTGAAAGTATTCGTCTGCCAGAAGGTTTGAGCCACCTACTTTAAATACTGATTTAATCTTGGGAGCTGAGTAGTTTATCTGAGCATCCAATACAGAATACGCTGGTACCTCACCATCGGCAAAAGAAGCTTCCCAGAAATAATCATCACTCCATCTATAATTTATACCGAATCCAAAGTTTTTAAATAAATCTGTTTTTCCCAATGACAATTTTACTTTATGTTCTGGCGAATTAAAATTGACTCGTACCCCACGAGCCCTAAGATCTTCAGCATCTTCAAGTTTGGTATACGTATAGCTTGCTCCGAGATCAAAACCTGCCAACTTTGTATCAATTCCGAAAGTACCACCATAGGAAGTGATGTCTTCTTGGGTGTTCGTATATACTTGATACACTTCGAAATCTCCATTCTGTAACGCTAATAATGATAAGCCTCCGTCACCTGCTTCTCCATACAAGGGCACTAAGACCTGTGTTTGAACTATAAATTTTTTGTAATTGTTATAATATCCGCTTGCATCAATGGTAAATTTTCCAAGTTGAGATCGATATCCTAACTCATAAGCGGTAATTTCTTCAGGTTCGATAATTGGGGTGTTAACTGCGACTGGCGTACCTGACCGCACTGATGCCAATGAATATGCATTTTCATACGCGGCTCTACCAACAACATCAACCGTTGGCGAACCAGTAAATGCCTGTCCAGATTCGCTGACTTCAAATGTTCTCACATCTCTATCCAAGTTATCTGGTGCAGAACCTATCAAGACAGCATTTCCAACATTTAAACCGATAAATAAATCTTGTGTGGTCGGGTTCCTAAAACCTTGTTGAACTGACCCCCTAAGGTTATGGTTTCTATTTTCACCTAAGGTTGTGGAAACCCCAAATCTTGGTGAAAAAAAGCCATCAAAAAATTCATTCTTATCGTACCTACCCGAAGCAGTTACTTTCACGCGGTCATCAACAAGCTTCTTTTGAACTTGTGCATAACCACCATATTCGCTGTACTTAATCGGACCATCAAAATCGGTGAAAATGGTGCCTTCAGAATTAAGCTCGTACTGTCTGTAGGAGCCACCAACTTGAACATCGGCCCAGTCGTCGATTAGATGGGCAAGGTTGTAATTACCATTTGCATGTCTGAATTTGGTATTGTCGATAAACTTAGCACCAGTAAGTAAATCTCCATCATTTATAACTCTATTGAAAGTACTTTGAAAACCTGCGGTTCCCGGAACTAGCCGACCCGTATCTGCAACAGCTCTCGCAGCTGCGTGCGCTTGTTCGTCAGTTGCCAGCACTCCCGAACCTACACCCAGCTTGGCACCAATAAAGGTTTGCGCGTATTCCGTAAACCATTGCGTATCACCTTTCCAAGCCCTATTTGTGTTAATTGCGGCAAATCTCGTATCGTAGGCGTCACCAGAATTTTCTGCTACGATATACGCTCTAACAAAAAAATTGTCGTTTTTCAATTCTATCTTGTGCTGTTGCATCTTAAATCCTTGCACCGCGTAACGGCTGGCACCTTGATAAATCGTAGTTCCACGACCAACTCTACCATTATAAATCAATTCCAATTTAGTCCCAAAAGGGCGATAATGTAATGACCAATCCGCTTTTACGCTCTGTGCATTGTAATTGGCCAAAGCTGCTTCATCGTATCCTGTTCTGCTTACAACGGCAGATCCAACTGTACCTGTTGGCAACCCTGCTGCGGCATCAAAATTCAATAAAGTACTTACTTCATCACCATAAACGTTCAACCCATTATAATTAGGATCTGTTCTATCTGCGCCAGGGTTATTTATATCATCTTTTCTATTTGCGTGCCAGTCTTCTCCTTGTAAATATGAAAAACTAACCTTGGCTGCGAATTTATCGCTAAATGCGTGTGCAGCACGAATACCTACATCATAGTACGCATTGTCACCTGCGGCTTCTTGTACGGTAAGACCTGTTTTTACATAAGAACTGATTCCTTGAAAATCCCATGGATTTTTACTTCTCATGAAAAGAATACCGTTAAAGGCACCCGCCCCGTATAATGCAGAAGATGCACCTGGAAGAATCTCTACACTTTGCACATCCAATTCATTCATACCAACCAAGTTACCAAGCACGAAATTTAGACCTGGTGCCGTATTATCCATTCCATCTACCAACTGTAAGAAACGTGTATTGGCAAAAGTTGCAAAACCACGAGTATTTACAGATTGAAATGTTAAACTATTTGTATTAATATCAACACCTTTTAAATTTTGAAGTCCACCATAAAATGATTCTGCAGTTGTACTTTTTATCTCTTTGAGACCGAAACGTTCAACCGAAACGGGAGATTCAAAAATTCTTTCAGGTGTTCTTGAGGCAGAGATGACCACCTCGTCTAAAAAAGTTTGAGCTGAAGAGATGGTGATATTAAGTACTTGATTGTTTTGTGTAACATCGGCAGTACTATCACTATAACCTATACTTGTAAATTTAAGTTGAAATGGGGGTGTTGAGTCAGTATTAAGGGTGAAGTTCCCATCAAAATCTGCAACAGTACCTTCGGCTTTACCAACTATTACAATGTTGGCCCCAGGTACGGGTTCGTTATTTTCATCAACAACTTTGCCTGTCACGGTGGTTTGCGCAAAACCAATTGCGCCAAACAACAGGAGGGATATCAACAGTAATGTTCTCATAATAAAATATTGAGTTAAGTTAGTTACTAAGTCACTGGCAAGATACCGATTTTTTTAAACGGATAATCATAAATCAAAAAAAAGTATGCATGCATAGTATATTTTTGACATTAAAAGCTCAAGAAAATTTCAATATCCTCAAAACGTATAAAAAAAGGGCTGCGATTCTAATCGCAGCCCTTTAACTTTTTCGAATATCAATGCTACTCTACCGTAACTGATTTAGCCAAGTTGCGTGGCTGATCTACATTACAATCTCGCATTACAGCAATATGATATGATAGTAATTGTAACGGAATCGTAGTCAACAAAGGTGTTAAGCTTTCTATGGTCTCTGGCACCTCTACCACATGGTCGGCTAATTCTTTAACTTGTACATCGCCTTCGGTAACAATTGCGATGATTTTTCCAGATCTTGATTTTATTTCTTGAATATTGCTCACCACCTTTTCATAATGCCCTTTGTTCGTAGCGATAACTATTACAGGCATATGTTCGTCAATCAATGCGATAGGGCCGTGTTTCATTTCGGCCGCAGGATAACCTTCTGCATGTATATAGCTAATTTCTTTTAGCTTTAGAGCACCTTCAAGTGCCACTGGAAAGTTATATCCTCTACCCAAATAAAGACAATTAGTAGAGTTTTTGTACACGTCTGCGATAATCTCTATTAATGGGTTAGACTCCAATGCTCTTTCTACTTTCGCCGGTATGGTTTCCAGTTCGGTCAAATATTGATGAAATTTAGAAGAAGAGAATTCTCCTTTCTCCTTGGCCAATTTTAATGCAATCAAGGTCAAAACTGTAATCTGAGTTGTAAAAGCTTTTGTTGACGCCACACCGATTTCCGGTCCTGCGTGTGTATAAGCTCCTGCATGAGTTTCACGCGCAATAGAAGAACCTACTACGTTACAGACACCAAATACGAAAGCCCCTTTCTCTTTTGCCAATTTAATTGCAGCGAGGGTATCGGCTGTTTCTCCCGATTGGGAAATTGCTATCAGTATATCTTTATCGGTAATTACCGGGTTTCTGTATCGAAATTCAGAAGCATATTCAACTTCAACAGGAATCCTAGCCAAATCTTCAAATATGTATTCGGCCACCAAACCTGCATGCCATGAAGTACCACAGGCAACTATAATAATACGATTTGCGTTAATGAATTTATCTAAATTCAAGTCTATTCCGGCCATTCTGATAATCCCTTGATCGGCCAATAAACGACCCCGATAGGTATCTAATATTGCTCTTGGTTGCTCGTAGATTTCTTTAAGCATAAAATGATCGTAACCTCCCTTTTCGATTTCCTCCAAATTCATTTGAAGTTCTAAGATATTAGGGTAGGCAACAGCATCGTCCTTGATTTTTCTAAGTTTGATTTCCTTTCCTAAACGAACAATCGCCATTTCTTCATCCTCTAGATAAACTGCATTGTTGGTAAATTCTATAAAAGGAGAGGCATCAGATGCTATAAAAAATTCGTTATTACCAATACCAATAGCCAAAGGGCTACCTAGTTTTGCAACGACAATCTCATCTGGTTTTTTGATGTCGAAAACGGCAATTGCATAAGCTCCGACTACCTGGTTTAAAGCTATTTGAACAGCTTTTCCCAATTTTACTTTTTCAGTTTTTTGTACTTCTTCTATCAAGTTTACCAATACCTCGGTATCCGTATCAGAACTGAAATTATACCCCCTTTTTATCAATTCTTTTTTAATCGACTCATAATTCTCAATGATACCGTTGTGAATGATAACCAAATCGCCCGAGTTCGAATAGTGAGGGTGTGAATTTATATCGTTAGGAACACCGTGTGTTGCCCATCGGGTATGACCGATACCAAGATTTCCCTTTAGCGATATTGCACTTTTCGCCTTATTTTTCAGGTCCTCAACTTTGCCCTTCGTCTTGGCAAGGTTAATTTCGGTACCATCATACAAAGCTACTCCTGCGCTGTCATAACCACGATACTCTAGCCTCTGTAATCCTTTAACAATAATCGGGTAAGCTTCTCTGTGGCCTATATAACCAACGATTCCGCACATAATTCCTTATTTAATTCGATTTAATCAATTACAAAAATATATTCACCTAAAAGATATTAGTTTACGTATTAATGATACAACGTGTTTTTAGGAGAAGTGGTATATAGATATTGTAAAAGAAGGGAGAATTCTTAATTTAACGGTTTTATAAGATAGGCGTAAGTTAATTTGCCTCGGTATAAAAAATCTCGAGTTTTAGCTTTTTATCAAAATTTGGATCTTCATTGTCGATATTGCTGCCAAAAAGAACTGTACCAACCGGTGATAAGGTAGAAATCAAAGGAAGCCCTCTTTCCTCACCATTGTTAACCTTTGCGTCGAGAGTTACTATACGATTGGCATCCGCTGTTAGCGTAAGGCCTAAAGTAACGTTTGCGGAATCTCGAACGACAATATTATTGATATGATCGGTAATTTTAATAGTATACTTCTGCGCCTTACCGGTCTCGTCCCTATTGACGATTCCATCATAATTTAGAAATGTGCCAAACAGGCTTTCTTGTGTCGAAACCTCTGTTGCGAAGTTGATAAGTGGCTCTCCGGTATCTATCTTATAAAGATATAGCCTTTCAGGCTCTCTTGATGATTCATCGTCATCGGTTGACATATTTTCACCCATCGCATCAAGTGTGGTTCGGTCTGCGTAAAAAACCAGATTTGCCTCATTAACAATCCAATTGTTAGCTTTTATTTGATTTATTGCGTCTGCAAATTCACCATCTATTTCATTGAAAAGTCGTACTTCAGCATAACTACCTGCACCACCTTTTACATAAACTCTATCGGCGTTCTCTGGGTTATCAAGTTTATCAAGTACTTCTCCAGAATAAGGTTCGTTTATAAGTGTATTTACAACATTACCAGCTACCGAAGCGGTGGCTACTTGTAACAAACTTAAAGTGAAATTTGCCTCCTCCATAATTACTTCGTCGTCAGTGGTATCCGAAATTGTTCCGTTAGTATCGACCTTTCTATAATCATAAACTATAGTTATATTTGCTCGACCAATGTCTAAAAGCAACATCATTTCCTCATTTTCTTGGGGATTTAACGATAAGTGAATACCTCTTAAATATTCAACAAAATTGGACTGGCTTATTAGATCAGTAGAACCTTCTCTATCAATGATATTTTGTTGAAAAAAGTCTATATCCAAAGGTACTCTGATGCCGGGAGCTAATCTTGTTTCTACCTGTAGTAATTCATTGGTGTCGGTATCGGTATCATCTTCATCAAACAGAATCAATATTTCTTTGTCATCGATTTCGACCGGCCCCTCGAATAGCAAATCGGAAATAAACGAAGGCGAAAATTCTTGGTCGGAATAATATTCTTGAGCACTTTGAAATGATGTAGTTAGGTTTAAATCGCGTAAAAAAAAGGTAGATCGTTCTACCTTTAAATTAAATGCGAGGTCACGGTTACCGTATATACTGTCTAAATCGACTCTTTTGGCGAAAGTATTAGCTAAATTATCCTCATCGATTTCAAAAGAAAGAACATCCAAAGGATCGGTTCCAATAGCCATTTCTTGAGCATTTGAAACTCCGTCAAGATCACTATCGTTACTTGAGTCATTTGGTTCATCATCGAAAATATCGTCAACCCCATCATTATCAGAATCCCGATTGGCAGATGATTTTGTAGTATAAGGAATATACAAATAAACTTCCTTAACGGTCTCTTCTTCACTATCAGCACCCCACTGGTGTGCAGCTATATCCGGGTCCGGATTGTCTTCAATTGCTTGATTGTAAATGCCAAAAGTCGGATTTACCTGAGATAATCGTACCTGTGAGGTAATTTTGGCTTCTGTTCTTCCGTATACCGCATCATTGTAAACCCCTAATTGGTAAAGTGGTAGTTGATTCGTCTGTACCGCTTCGATATTTTTGTTGTATGCAAAAACATCGAATACCGCTTTGCTAGAAGTAAAAGGGTCACTGCCAATTATTCCAGACCCGACGGTGGTTAAATCTTCTTCACATGCCACGCAAGTCAACAATGTGACCATACCAAGCAGGGCAGGCCATTTTAATCTATTCAAAAAAATCATTCGGGCTATTTTAAAACTTCTGTGTTATAAAAATTTGCGTATGCTTCTTCAAACTCTTGTAAAGAAACATAGGGCAACACTGGTTTTTCAAGGTTGGAAATGTGATTTTGTAATTCTTCAGGAATTTCTTCCGATGCTAAAATAATCGCATCAGAATAATCTACAGCTACTTTTAACAAATTATTATAGTTGGGTTCGGCTAGAGTGCCAAGACTATCCTCATCGATACCGTCGAAAGCAATCTTTTTGACCATATCCTTATCCAAGGCACCATCAAATGATTTTTTATACACTGACGTTACGATTTTACTATCGGCGAACAATGGTTCGTCAGCATATAATTTACGCAGATATAGTGGCAAAAGGGAAGCCATCCAACCGTGAACATGAATGATATCGGGATTCCAATTTAATTTCTTTACTGTTTCAACAACACCCTTGGCAAAAAATATTGCCCGTTGATCATTGTCTGGGAAAAGGTTTCCTTCTTTATCTAAAAAAGTGCCTTTTCTCTTGAAATATTCATCGTTATCAATGAAGTATACTTGTATGCGTTCTTTAGGTATCGAGGCAACTTTGATAATCAAAGGCATATCCATATCATTAATAACCAAGTTCATTCCCGAAAGACGAATGACCTCATGCAATTGATGACGGCGCTCATTTATATTGCCATATCTAGGCATAAATATGCGTATTTGGCCTCCATTGCTGTTTACCATTTTAGGTGTCTCATAAGACATTAGAGAAACCTCATTTTCAGGAAGGTAGGGGACTAATTCTGAAGATACGAATAATATCTTTTTGCCATTCATAAACTACATATTTCGTTAATTGCGCAAAGCGAAATGCAAAACTACGAAAATTATGTAGATTAGCCGTATTTATAGTAAGTTTGCTCGCTTTTAAATTAGACTCATGCAACTTTTTAACACCGTAGAAACCTTACGGGCGCATCTTTCTTCATTACCTGAACACAAGAAACTTGGTTTCGTACCCACTATGGGCGCACTTCATCCAGGTCATGCCTCACTTGTGGTGCAGGCGATAACTGAAAATGAAATTGTTGTGGTTAGTATTTTTGTCAACCCTACTCAGTTCGACAATGAAAAAGACCTGGCTAGATACCCTAAAACTTTACAGGCGGATATGGCTTTGTTGGCCGATATTTCTAATGAGATAGTAGTTTTTGCTCCTTCGACAGCAGACATTTACCAAAATAATATAGTTGCAAAAAAATACGATTTCGAAGGTCTTGATAAAGTAATGGAAGGTGCTTTTAGAGATAATCATTTTAATGGTGTAGGAACTATTGTTGAAGCCTTACTTAAGGCCGTAAGCCCCGACAGGGCATATTTTGGAGAAAAAGACTTTCAGCAACTGCTGATTATTAAAAAAATGGTCGCTACCCAAAATTTACCTGTTGCTATAATTGGTTGTCCCATTGTACGCGAAAAAACAGGACTTGCAATGAGTTCCCGTAACGAACGCCTTTCAAAAACCATGCGAAAAAAAGCTGCTTTTATTTATAAAACCCTAAAGGCTTCAAAAAAAAGATTTGGCACGAAAAGTGCAAAGAAAACAATACAATGGGTAGACAAACAATTTCGTAATCACCCTTTGCTAGAGCTCGAATACTTTGAGATAACCGATACAGAAAGTTTGACCCCCATCATAAAAAAAATAGAAAATAAAAAATATAGGGCATTTATAGTCGTTTATGCAGAAGGTGTTCGCCTTATAGACAATATTGCCCTTAACTAACTACCTTTGTACTATGCAAATTGAAGTTGTAAAATCTAAAATTCATCGTGTAAAAGTTACCGGTGCAGACCTGAACTACATTGGAAGTATAACCATTGATGAAGATTTGATGGATGCTGCCAATATAGTTCAAGGTGAAAAAGTGCAAATTGTAAACAACAATAATGGGGAACGATTAGAAACTTATGCGATACCAGGACCTCGTAAAAGCGGGGAAATCACCTTAAACGGCGCTGCCTCTAGAAAGGTGGCAGTTGGCGATGTACTTATATTGATAACCTATGGGCGCATGGGTATTGAGGAAGCTCGTAAATTTAATCCCTCTTTGGTTTTTCCCAATGAAGAAAATAATTTATTGAATTAGTTTGAGTTCAACACTAACAAAAGCTTTAAAAACAATACTCCCAATCGCATTGGGAGTTTTTTTGGTTTGGTATCTATACACCTCAACGACACCAGACCAGCGCAATTTGATCTGGAATCAAATCAAGAATGCGAATCCTTATTGGATATGCCTATCTATATCAATTGGGGTCACTAGTCACGTTTCAAGGGCGATAAGATGGAATTACCTACTTGAACCTCTTGGATATAAGGCCTCTGTTTTGAATAGTTCAATGATGGTCTTTACGACCTATTTGGCAAATCTAGGTGTTCCTCGCTCCGGGGAAATTTTACGCCCAACCGAACTCGCCACGTATGAAGGCGTGCCCTTTGAGAAAGGTTTTGGCACCATAGTTACTGAACGTCTTATTGATGTTATTATGTTATTGGGCATCATTTTTACTGCTGTGTTATTTCAAACCGATCTAATTCTCAGTTTTCTGAACCAGGCAGGTCTTGGTATTTATGCAGGCCTCGGTATATTAATAGCAGGTATTATCGGCCTGGTATTGACGATTAAAATCGTTAAAAAATCGAGTTCGCCGTTGGCGGAAAAAGTAAAGGTCTTTCTTGGTAATATGCTCGATGGTATTACCAGTATCTTCAAAATGAAGCGAAAATGGGCATTTATTGCCCATACTATCTACATTTGGGTTGCCTATGTCGCAATGTTCTATGTCATAAAATACACAGTCCCCGAGACTGCCGAGCTGGGTCTTGGGCCCTTAATGGTAGCTTTTGTTGGCGGTGCTATTGCCATGACCACAACAAATGGCGGTTTTATAGCCTACCCCGCATTTGTAAGTAAATCGTTAGAACTTTTCGGCATTTCCGCTGTTGCAGGAAATGCTTTTGGTTGGATCATGTGGATAGCCCAGACCCTTATGGTCATTGTTTTTGGGGCAATATCCTTTCTGCTATTACCGTTATTGAACAAAGACAAGTAACGTACTCACACCAATTAAAAATGATTATGCAACGTATCCTTACCATTTTCGCTGTACTTCTATGCTTCGGTCTTAAGGCCCAAGTAACACAAGAAATCTTCGAATCGTTCAAATTACAGGAACGTAGAGATGTTAGTTATTCTTTTCCAGAGGAAATGACCGATGATAAAAAATATCCTTTGGTAGTTGTTTTGGATGCCGATTATCTTTTCGACCAAGTAGTGGCAACATCAAAATTTTATAGCGAGTTTCACGGCATGCCCGAAATGATCGTGGTGGGCATTCATCAAAGTAAAAACAGTATCCGTTTAGATGATTGTGCATTTGATGAAAATTCCGGTCTTCCATCGGAAAAGGGAAAACAATTTTTTGAGTTTTTAGGTATGGAGATTATACCATATTTAGACCTCAATTATAATACCGCTCCCTTTAAAATGATTATTGGCTATGATATTACTGCAAATTTCGCCAACTATTGGTTATACAAAGAAAATTCACTCTTCAACGCCTATGTAAGCATTTCACCCACATTAGCTCCCGATATGGAAACCAATGTTCCTTCTCGTTTGGCAGACCACAACAAGCAATTGTTCTACCAACTTATAGTAGAGGATGAAAAAAGTAAATACCTACCTCGTATAAAGACGATGGACAAGTCTATAAAAGCCATTGAAAAAGAATCGCTTCGTTATTATTTTGATGAATATAAAGGAGCCGATCATATTTCAATTGCCGCATATGGTATCGGTAGGGCTTTCGATAATATATTTAAAATGTTCAAGCCTATTAGCCCCAGAGAGTACAAAGAAGAAATTCTTACTTCAGAAGAACCGGTATTCGATTATCTCCAGAATAAATATACTAATATTCAGAACCTTTTCGGACTTTCAAAACGTGTTGAACTTAATGATGTCATGGCTATTTATGCGGGTATTCGCAAAAAAGAAGATTTTGATTCGCTTAAACCGTTGGCCGATTTGTGTAAAGAAGAGTTTAATGGTACCATGCTAGGCTTTTATTTTGAGGGAGAATACTATGAACAAATGGGAGAACCGAAAAAGGCACTCCGAACTTTCGAAAAATCATTTGCAATGGATGAAATCGACTTCTTGACCAAAGAAATGGCATTGGAAAAAATAGATGCCTTGAAAGCCGATTTTGGATATTAATGTCCTCACGCCTAGAAGAAGTTTATTGGAGTGAAGAAGGGAAGGCAAATTTTATAAAAGTATACTAAGATTCTAATAAAAAATCTGAAAAATCCAGTGTCTACCCATTTTAGCAATATAGGATAAAGGTGTTATGATACAAGCACCAATAATGCACAAGCTTACATGGCTGATTTAAAAAAGTAATCTTTTACGCCCTTCTTCAAACAGCAACAGCTTAACATTTTCAAACTTCTTACTACCTTTAGCGCCAAACCTCAATAGAGATAATGGCCAAAACTAAAACGGCATTTTTTTGTCAAAACTGCGGCACACAATACGCCAAATGGGTAGGACAATGTTCTGCCTGTAAAGAATGGAATACGGTTGTAGAAGAAGTAGTACAGAAAGAAGAAAAGTCGAGCTGGAAACCTTCTTCCAATACAAATAGGCAGGTTGCAAAACCGCTAAGGGTTAATGAAATAAGTACTGAAAAAGAGCTTCGACTCAATACCTTCGATTTAGAGTTCAATCGCGTACTTGGCGGAGGTTTAGTACCGGGGTCTCTAGTTTTACTTGGCGGAGAACCAGGAGTTGGAAAAAGTACATTATTACTTCAAATCGCACTAAAACTCCCCTGTAAAACACTTTACGTATCTGGAGAAGAAAGTCAAAAGCAAATTAAAATGCGGGCTGATCGTATTCACCCAAATAGTGAAACTTGTTTTATCCTTACAGAAACCAAGACTCAAAATATCTTTCAGCAAATAGAGGCTACCGAGCCCGACATTGTGGTTATAGATTCGATACAGACCCTGCACTCAAATCATATTGAATCTGCCGCCGGAAGTATTTCTCAAATACGGGAATGCACGGCTGAGCTCATCAAATTCGCAAAGGAAACCAATACTCCGGTTATCTTAATTGGGCATATTACAAAGGATGGTTCTATTGCAGGGCCAAAGATTTTGGAACACATGGTCGATACGGTCTTACAGTTTGAAGGAGACCGTAATTACGTATATCGTATTCTAAGGGCTTTAAAAAATAGATTTGGATCAACGGCAGAACTCGGCATCTATGAGATGCAGGGTAGCGGCTTGCGACAGGTGAACAACCCCTCTGAAATATTGATTTCTAAGAATGATGAGGGTTTAAGTGGTACCGCTATAGCTTCTACTGTTGAAGGTATGCGACCTTTAATGATAGAGATTCAGGCTCTGGTTAGCACCGCCGTCTATGGCACACCGCAGCGTTCGACTACTGGCTACAATGCCAAGCGATTGAATATGCTGTTGGCCGTTTTAGAGAAAAGAGCTGGCTTTAAATTAGGTGCAAAAGACGTTTTCTTGAACATTACCGGAGGCATTTCAGTTGATGACCCCGCAATCGATTTGGCCGTTATTGCCGCCATACTATCAAGCAATGCCGATATCCCAATCGAAAAAGGTGTTTGCTTTGCAGCAGAGGTAGGTTTGGCAGGAGAAATTCGCCCTGTTCAGCGTGTCGAACAGCGCATTTTAGAAGCAGAAAAATTAGGTTTTACAGTGGTCTATGTATCAAAAAACAACAAAATGGGACTCAAAAGCACCAAAATAGAAGTTCGCCTAGCAACGCGTATAGAAGACGTTGTAGGTGATTTGTTCGGTTAATTTCTTGACTTGAATATTCTGGCTAAAATCATCAAAATCAACAGTACCGCAATAATAAAGGCAACTTGCCAAAACCCAACTTTTAAAACGTACATAGACCTTAAATTTATGGTGCGGGGTTTGGAGTTTCATTGTGAATTGCTTCGATACCATCCAAAACTTCCGAGCTTAATTCAACCTCAATACTGGCAATATTCTCTTTCAGTTGCTTCATGGTAGTCGCGCCAACAATATTACTTGTTAAAAAGGGTCTTGTATTTACGAAAGCAAGTGCCATTTGAACTAAGGAAAGATCATTAGACTGCGCCAATTCATAATATTTCTGGGTAGCGATTACTGAATTCCCCTTGATATAGCGATCGTAATTTGGAAAAAGCGCCAGTCTTGAGTTTTCAGGAAGCCTATCTCCCAAATACTTCCCTGACAATGCCCCAAAACCTAGAGGGGAATAGGCTAGAAGTTTGATGTCTTCTCGCATAGCAATTTCAGACGAGCCAATCTCAAATTGACGGTTCAAAAGACTATAGGGGTTTTGAACAGTAATCATTCTTGGCAAACTCGCATGCACCTTACTTTCTTCTAGGTAACGCATAATCCCCCAAGGGTTTTCATTACTAATTCCTACTTGTCGAATTTTACCTTCTCGAATTAAATCTCGTAAGGTTTCCAAAACCTGATGAATATTATCTTGCCAATAATCCTCGGCAGAATGTCGGTACCCCCTTTTACCAAAATAGTTTGTATTACGCTCTGGCCAGTGCAGCTGATACAAATCGATGTAATCTGTTTGTAAGCGACTTAAGCTACCTTCAACCGCCTCAATTATTGACTCCCTAGAAAAACCCGTAGTTCTGATAAACTTGGTAAATGGAGCTTTTCCAACAATTTTAGACGCTAAAACTACCTTGTCGCGGTTTCCGTTCTTCTTGCACCAAGTGCCGATAATCTTCTCTGTTAGCGATTTACGATCGGGGTGCGCAGGAATAGGGTATAGCTCGGCTGTATCAAAGAAATTAACTCCTTGATCTAAAGCATAATCCATTTGTTCGTGCCCTTCTGCTTCGGTATTCTGATTGCCCCAGGTCATAGTTCCAAGACAAATTTTACTTACTTCAATTTCCGTATGTGGTAGTAATTCGTACTCCATCTAGTCTTCATTTTCAAAATGCAAATTTAGCCTTTCTATTTATCAAGGCCAGCTTGATTATCAACATAGTTTGGCTTGGCCATTAAAAAACATTTGCGTCTCAATTTAATATCGGAAAAAGGCCTGTAATATAGGTATTGAACGCTAGTTTGCCAAAACCAAAAAACACTCTTCTTCTACACTAAACAGCTATCAGAGTCGTTATAAATGGGCTGAAATCTGAGTTTTTGTTCTTAAACACAGGTTTTGAACAATCCTAAAACCACCAAAACGACTTCCAATGACCACTTTTAAAAAAATTGGGGAATTTAAAAATATCATAACACTATTTGCTGTAATTCTTACGGCAACCTCACTATTCGGCCTAGTTATACCCACCATATATAGTTTTGAGGAAAGCGCTGTCGAAACTAAAGAAAGTAATTCGTTTCAGAGTTCGCACCCATTGGTCGGCAGCTCTGATAACGTAGAGCAATGCACGGCAAACGGATTAGATCTTCACGAAATATATCTGTGCGGGGTAAATGACGAACGTTTGCTTGTTACAAATATTCCGAATACGACGCAGGTTACTTGGTCTATACTCGACCAAGGAAGCTGTTCGGCCGCAACGCCATCTTGTCCTAATACCGACCCCGGTTGTATTTGGAATACGCTAAGCACCGATACGCAGTTCAATGTTATCGATGCTGGCGAGTATAGAATTTTTGTGCGTTATACAGACGGTACTCAAGAGCCTTTTTATTTTAATGTTTACTCTAATGGTCTCAATCCAAATGCCCTTGTTCAGAATATTGATTGTGGTTCTCCTGGCAGTATTACCATTACTAATGTGCCTGATGGTTATGAGTACAGTATTACCAGCGGAGCATCATGGCAAGATTCAAACACCTTCTCAATTAACAGTGTAAGCAATTATGATGTTCAAATTCGTAAAAAGAACGATGCAGGAGGTTGCATACTTACTATGGATGATATTGCAGTGGGCAATAACTCGATAGATGCAACTGCATCGGTAAATCAGATTACATGTAACGCAACTTCAGGTTCAATTACTGTTGATATAGCGAACCCATCGACAAGTTATATTTTTAAACTTACACAAGGTGGTAATTTATTGGAATCATCCGGGCCAATTCCAAATGGCACTTATACGTTTACCAACTTGAATGTAGGTAATTACAATGTTGAGGTTACCTTAGCTAGTACTTCTAACTGTTCTTGGAATGGTGATTTTGACATCGACCCATTTACAATAGTAGCGCCAGACGCTGTAGCCACAAAAAATATAGATTGTACCGACGGAGTTATTACAGTAACCAAAACAGGAGGTAGCGCCCCATTTGAATACAGCTTGGATAATGGTGTTTCTTTTATCGCATTTACAGCTGGCAACCAAACAACAATGCCAATCGCTACAGCAGGATCGTATACCGTAAAAGTTAAAGATGCTAATGATTGTATTTCTGATTCAAATACGGTAACTGTAAATACAGAAACAGAAATTAGTTCCAATGTAGTTCAGAAAGACGTAAGTTGCAGTGGTGTAGATGATGGAAGTATTACGATTAATGTTACCAATACCGAAGGTTATTCGGTTACCTACAGTATTGACGGCATCAATTTTCAGACTTCAAAAGTATTCAGTAATCTGGCCGCTGGAAACTATGATGTTGTAATTAGAAAACAAAAGGCAGGTGGCGTTTGCGATTTGACCCCTACAACTACCACTGTAGGCACTAGTCCTTCTTTTACAGCAACGGCCTCTATTATACAGCAAATTAACTGTACTACTGGTTCGGCAACAATTAGAGCTGTTGCGGACTCTGGTGCCGTGGCCCCAATTGAGTATAGCCTTGATGGTGCAACTTTTCAAACAAGTACAGATTTTACCGGATTGGGAGCAGGAGATTATACAATTACGGTAAAAGACGCAAACCAGTGCACGACAACCGTTGACCAAGCCGTAACCAGTAGTTCGGATTTATCCGATTTAACTTTTTTAACCAGCAATATCGATTGTAGCACTGGTGCAACCAATCTACAAATTACAGTACAAGGCGGACAATCTCCATTCTCATATAGAATGACAGCTCCGACCGTTATTGACAATGGCCCAAGTGATTCCTTTAGTGCCTTAACCCCAAATACCTATACTTTTGAGGTTACGGCAGACAACGGCTGTATCATCACTCGAAATTTTACAGTATCTCAGCCAATACGTTTTAGCGCTAATGCGAGTGTGAAAACCAATGTAAGCTGTGCTACGACCGGAGCTAGCGACGGTAGTATAGAAGTTACCATTGAAAACTTTGACACCTCTTTTAATGTGATTATTGAAGATGGCACAGGAGCTGATACAGGGTTAGGAGTTTCTAACGCCACTGTTTCACCGGTATCCGTTACAGGATTAACAACCGACACCTACACTATTCGAATTAGCGATACTTCTGGGCCATGCGAACAAGTGGAGACCTTGACCGTTTCAGAACCCACAACACCTTTGTCTTTAGATTCCTTTGCAGTTACCAATATGAATTGCGGTAGCCCAGGCAGCATAACTATCGAAGCTTCAGGTGGGTGGGGCAACTACAGCTATCAAATAAGTCAACCAGATGCAACCATTACACCATCGCAGAATAACAAAAATATTACTGGATTAACGCAAGCGGGAACACACACCATAATCTTGAAAGATATAAACGGTTGTACCTTAGACACGGTAACCTTCGATTTGATAGATCAAGGAGGCCCATCAGCTGCAGTAGACACATCGGTTGGGTCACCTACGAATTATTGCTATTCAACTGCCAATCAAGGAGTGCTTAAAATAGACGTTTCAGGAGGAGAGGCACCGTATTTTTATACAATAAATAATGGTACCCCCATTGCCGTACCAGTTGGAGATAGTTTTACACTGAATAATCTCACTCCTCTTGACTACATAATCAAAATCATAGGGAACAATGGTTGCGAAACTATTGTGGCTGACACCAAAATAGCTGGGCAACTATTCGCTTTAGCTGAAATCACAAAACCTTATGGCTGTGGTACTACTCCTGATGCCATAATCAATGTGACCCCGGAAGAAGGATATCCCCCATACACTTACACGGTAAATGGAGGAACTGCGCCTGTAACCATGCCTTTTATGGCATCTGCCGAAGGAAGCTATGTATTTACAGTAACCGATAGTAAAGACTGCACCATCACTACCGAACCGGTTGAGGTAACGGCTGCTCCCGCACTGGGCTTCAATCATAACATTACAGATACAGCATGTGGCAAAGCTGGGACAGGATCTATTCAGTTAATGGGCACTGGTGGAACACCCCCTTACCAATATGCATTTAGTAACACGCCATTTAGTGGAACAAACCCCGCATTATATGAAACCAAAGCTGTATACAATAACCTAGATGCCACCACTTATTTCTTCGCTATAAGAGATGATTTGGGGTGTGTCATTGAAAATGAACAGGCAATAATTGGTGCCGAAATGGCAATTACAGCAGAAATTGAAAAAACGGATATTACCTGTGATGCGACCAATGGTGGTAATGTATGGGGTAATATTAAGGTTTCTAATATTCTAAACTCAACGGGGCCAGTTAATATTTCATTAGTTCGCGTGCAAGATCCGGTCAAATATGCAGCTGGCGATGAAACAAGAACATGGGCATACAGAAACTATCAAAATATTGATCTGGCAACCAACTCTAATTATTTAAACGCCTTTCAGCCTAGTAATTATGGCACAACAACAGGTTTTGACATCCGTATGTACTGGGCATTTGATTTCGTGGTTCGGGTAGAAGATGAAAGGGGTTGTTTTTGGGAGTCATCTATTTACAATATCGCTTCCCCCCCGTTGCCTTCAATCATAAATTCTGACCCAATTGACCAAACCTGTGCAAATGGGGCTACCTATGATTTTTCGATTAACGATATAGATAGCGATAGCGATGGCACTCCTGATTTAGTTGGCCCATTTGATGTTAGACTTTATCCTTATCGACTTATAGATAATGACGGTGATGGCGAGGAAGATGATGTAACCAGTGGATGGAGACCTTTCAATGATGCCAGTAATCCAGCATGGGATGGCATAGCTGGTACAGCGGGTAATCCCAATGAACGAGACTATCGATTTACTAATTCAGCGCTTTACGGCAAACTTTTATTTGGAGTTGCATATAGTGTTGCCATACGAGATAACAATACGGGCTGTGTTAGATGGCGGGCATTGAGACCAGTTGTTCAGCCTCCTACAGGTTTCATAACCGTTGATGCTACTCCTCAGAGTGAAAGCTGCTTAGGCAGCCAAAATGGTGAAGTAGAAATAACAATATCCAACTCGTCTCCAGGCCCTCTCGATATTAAGGTATATAGTGCGAATAGGCCTCAAAATTCGGGCTTTTATTACAGTCCTACGGCACCGCTTACAAGTACTGGAGCCCCTGTAACTTTTACCGTACCAAATATGCGCGTTTCGTGGTACGTTGTCGAAGTAGAAGATAGCTCAGGTTGTCAGGCAGGTGAACGCTTCTTAATCTACAGACCAAAAACTAAACTTAACCTTAAACAGGGACAAATCGTTCAACCCACATGCCATGAAGGCGGTCAAGTCGCTGTTACCGCAACAGGTGGTTGGGACAACGAGCGTTATTTTAATATCAGAAATAAACTGAGACAAACTTGGCATCCCTACGATTACGCATTAGTATTGAATAGCCAAACACCTACCGATGCCGATTTCGGCCCGGACAACTTCTGGACAAATGTTGTGCCGACAGCTTATGATGGTATAAACAACGTTTACCGTGCCTATGTTAGAGATGGTAGCGATTGTATTGAGCCCATACCAAACCCTATTACATTCACACAAGATGCGATACCCGTTGTTGGCTCGGTAGCCGTTAGTAACCGATGTTCTTCACCAAACGAAATATATGATATTTCTGTAACTATGGCCGATTTAGGCACCAATCCTAATGGCGGAACTCCAGATTATATCTGGAATGGTGTAGTTACTTCTTCAAGCACTAAGCAATTGGGCCCTGGAACGCATACACTTCAGGTTCGTGATGAGAATGGTTGTTCTGCGGTAGAAAGTATTTTTATTTACCCTCAAATGGTGAGCAACGCTAATATCACACAAGTTGAACAATGTAACCCACCCAACAGCGGTCAAGTCACCATTGATGTGTATGGCGGATCAACAGACTATACCTTCACTAGGTTAGATAATTCAGAAACCAACACTACTGGTATTTTTACTGAGTTAACCCATTCTACGACTTATACTTTTGAGGTAACCGACAACCAGTCCGGATGTCCTACCCAAACGGTGAATGCAACATTAGATGCTCCCATACCTCCTGATTTTCAATTGGTCACCCCAGTACAACACATTAGTTGTTTCGGAGCAAATGATGGTAAAATAGTGGTAGAACAAAATCCTACAGCCGCTAACTTGGACATTGCATACACCTACAATATTGATGCTGGACCGTATCAAACATCAAATTTATTTGAAAACTTAACCCCGGGCGCCCACACAATTACAGTACGGTCTGCTAAAAATTGTATTCAAACCCTCGGGCCGATAATTATCAATGAACCTTCAGAATTTATTCTCACTGCTAGCGAAACCTCGACTTTTAGCTGTACCGCAGATAATAAAATGGGTATGGCAACTATAGAAGCTAGTGTTGGCGGTAGTGGTACAGCTCCTTATCAGTATAGTTTCAACAACGGTAGCTTTGGTAGTACTGATAGTTATCAATTACCTTATAGTTCAGCAGATCAAACCGTAACTATTGATGTTATAGATGCTAATGGCTGTACCGATCAGTCTACTATAACCATACTTGCTGTAACCAAACTTACCGCAACGCATAATGTAGTTACCTCGATGGACTGTGCAACAGACGGCGAATACGAAATAGTAATCCCAGCGACCATAACGAATTTTAGTATTGTAGAGCTGCCAAGTGCTTCACCAGTAGTTACTATTACTGGCACAACGATACTTATAACTCGCAGCAATCCGGGGAACTACTCATTTCTTATTACCGATAATGATAGCGGATGTACTGACATCGTAGTAATTGAAATACCCGCATTCGACACCTTAGAAATGCTTGCTGCACACGACCAAGATGTAACATGCTATAACGGTAATGACGGTTCTTTGACTTTTACCGCTACCGGATATTCGGGACCTTTTGAGTACACCGTATTCGATTCGACCGATGCGATAGTTCCTGGCAAATCTAACTTATCTGAAAATACTGCTAGTGGAGCAATTATCGTAAACGATTTAGCAGCCGGAATTTACTATGTAGACATAAGAGCAACAAATACTCCCGGCTGTAAAGAAATATCTAATTACGTAACAATTCAATCCCCTGCTGTAGCATTAGATTTTCAATGGGAAATTACCAATGAGCTGACTTGTAACCCTGGTAGCGATGCACAAATTACAGTATCACCTGAAGGTGGTTGGGGTACATATAGCATTGAACTAGTAAATGATGCCAGCGGGGCTACCATGCCAGCTACCGCTACTGCGTATAACATTTTTGATAATCTTGAAGCCGGCGACTATACGTTGACAGTTATCGACGTGCAGGGCTGCCCGATAGTTAAAACGCTTAATATTCCGCAAATTGGCTTTATTCAACTAGATCTTGCAGGACCAAGTGTAACGCAGCCAAGTTGTACAGGATTTAGCAATGGTAGTATAACCGTTTCGGCCACTCAAACAAACCCCTCCGGTACTTTCCAGTATATTTTAACTAATGAAATTACCGGTGTAAGCAGACTACCACAAACCAATCCAGATTTTAATGATCTTGCGCAGGGCGATTATACTGTAACCGTAATTGACGGCTATGGTTGCGATGTCTCTACAAATGTCGTTGAGATACGAGACCCGAGCTCAATTACTACAGATGCAGCGATTACCCTAGAACCTACTTGCCCTTCGAACAATATCGGGGAAGTAACCGTAACCGGTTCTGGTGGAAGCGGTAGCTATAACTTTAGGATTTTAGCACCTTCAAATGGAGAAAACCCATTAACAACAACCAGCCCAGAAACCCAATGGACAACCACTGCGAGTACTACTCACCCATATTCAAACTTAGCAGCAGGAACATATGAATTTGAATCGCGAGATGCCATATTCTTATGCCCATCACCGATAACAGTAATACGCACGATTAACGTAGTAGAACCATTAGAAATATCAGTAGATGAGACCAATACGATTCTCAACTGTAACGGTGATAGTGATGCTATCCTCGTTGCCCTTGCGGAAAAAGGGCTTGGTGGTTACGAATATCAATTAGAAGATGATTCGTCTACTATTCTCAGAGCTCGCCAACCCTCGGAAACCTTTGATATGTTGGGTGCTGGCAGTTATAGAATTCGAGCATTCAGCGGAGCAGATTGCGAAATTCTCTCTGAGCTTATCGTTATTGTACCACCAGCACTTTTAGACCCTATTCTAGGGCCTGTTCAAGATGTGCAATGCTTCGGAAATAATGACGGTAATTTTGAAATTATCATAAATAGTGGGGAGGCCCCTTTTAAATACATACTATCTTCCGAGCCTTCCAAGGCAGTTGATAGTGCATTATTCGAAGGTCTGCCCCCTGGCACATATGCTGTAACGGTTCAAGATGTAAATGGTTGTGAAGAAATAGTAACTGATATAACAATTGGTGGACCTACTGCTGCATTGGAAGCTACGGTCGTAAACCCTGTTAATGAGGTTTGTGCGGCAGATGATGATGGCTCTTTTGACGTTCATCTATCTGGTGGAACCGCACCCTATTATTATAGCGTAGGTGACCCTAATGGAACATACAACGCAATTAGTGGATCAACGCACCCTTTTACTAATCTAGATGCTGGTTTCTACGAAATTTATGTCAGAGATGAGAATGGATGCCAAGCTTCTCCTATTTTACAAGAAATCAGAATAGGATCCGACCTTCGTGCCGAAGCAAACATTGCCGAAGCATGTATGAATGGTAATCCGTTTTACAGCGTAACCATTTCCTTGTTAAACGACGAGCAAGATACCGAACCTTTAATGTATTCTCTAGATGGAAACCCCTCGCAATTAGGAGCCACTTTTTCCGATATCTCTTCTGGATCGCATGCTGTACAAATAGATGATTCGGCTACGGGTTGTACCGAGACCATTACTTTTGAGGTAATCGCTCAAGAGCAATTGACGCTTGCATTAGGTCAAGGTGAAATCAATCAGATCGTAGTTGAAGCAAGCGGCGGTGATAGAAACTACACCTATTATTTTGAAGGTGTACCTCAGGCAACAGGTAATTACTATATTACCCGCGATGGCACTTACACGGTTCGCGTGGTAGACGGTAAGGGTTGTGAAGCCGCACTTCAAATTACCATGGAATTCATCGATATCGTGATACCTAACTTCTTTAGCCCCAATGGCGATGGTATTCGTGATGTATGGCGAATAGCTAATAATGAGGCGTTCCCTAATATGTTCGTTCATATCTATGACCGGTATGGTAGAACTATTAAAGAATTCATAGGCAGCGGCGAGTGGGATGGCTCATATAACAACGAAGTACTTCCAGCCGGTGATTATTGGTATATCATCAAATTGAATGGTGTTAAAGATGAACGTGAGTTTGTCGGCCATTTCTCAGTATACCGTTAGAAAGAAAACAGCTGTCAAAAAAAGCATCCCGTGAAAATCGGGATGCTTTTTTATTTAACCCAAGTATATTTTAGCTAGTTACTTCAACCAGAATAGGACAATGATCACTGTGCTTTGCTTCAGACAAGATTACGGATCGCTTCAGTCTATTTCTAAGCGGTTCGCTTACCATAGCATAGTCTAATCGCCACCCTTTGTTATTGTTTCTTGCATTCGCGCGATAACTCCACCAGGTATAATTATCAGGCTCTTTGTTGAAATGCCGAAAGCTATCTATAAAACCACTTTCCTGAAAATCACCTATCCATTCACGTTCAACAGGTAAAAAGCCAGAAACGTTTTTGAGGCCGACAGGGTTATGAATGTCTATCGCTTCATGACAAATATTATAATCGCCAAGCACGATTAGGTTTGGCTTCTCTTTTTTCAACTCATCAAAATACTCTTGAATTTCAGCCATATAATTTAGTTTGAAGTCCAGGCGAGCCATATTACTTCCCGAAGGAAGATACATGCTCATAACCGAGAGGTCGCCAAAGTCGGCTCTGATATTTCTGCCTTCAAAATCCATAGTTTCGATTCCAGTACCGAATTCGATATGGTCAGGTTTTGTTTTTGATAAAATCGCCACTCCGCTGTACCCCTTCTTTTGGGCGCTATACCAATAATTATAAGCGTACCCGGCTTTCTCAAAAACCGAAAGATCTAGTTGATCTTCTTGTGCTTTTATTTCTTGCAAGCAAACTACATCGGGATTTACGGATTGTAGCCACTCGATAAAACCTTTTTTCAACGCAGCGCGGATGCCGTTTACATTATAGGATACTATTTTCATTTTTTTAAGGTTGAATTAATGAGGGTGCCAATCAACATCAGTCTGAGAATCAAAAATAGACATCTTGACTATTTTTTGCCTTTTGATGGAAGTCTTTTTTTCGATTTGCGCATCTTTGCAAGAAATTTATATTTGATAAGCTCCGAAAAGAGTTTGTAACACTTCTTAAAAAAAATAAATGAAAAGAATATTTTCCTTTTTACTTTGCTTAAGTAGTTTGACTGCTGCTGCGCAAGCATACCCTTCTAACGATGGTGCTCATGAGATAAAATTAAATGTAGGTTTGTTTCTGGCAAGTGGAACCGTTGAGGGTTCTTACGAATACTTCTTTGCCGATGATATTAGTATTGGAGGAACAATTTACGCAGATGGTAAACCTACCGACTTTAATGGCAGCTTCGGCATTGGCCCTAACTTAAGAGCTTATTTTTTCGGCTTCATGCCCAGAAGTGGGGTTTATGCCGAGTTATTTGGTCTTTATTACACAGGTGAGGATGAGGTAGGAGAAAACGAAGTAGTTAATCGTGATATCGATTTCAGCACCGCTGCCCTTGGCTTAGGTGGAGGGTATAAATGGGTTACACGAAGTGAGCGTTTCACAATCGAATTTAATTTGGGGATTGGAAGAAACTTCGATGTTCCCGAATTTAAATCCGCCTTTATGTTTAGAGGAGGTTTGTCGGTAGGATATCGATTTTAAAAAATACATTTGGTTAGGTCGTGGCATATTTATTGTAGCAATGTTGACTTAATATAAACTCAACAACCATGAAAAGAATTCTGCTATTTGTTTGTATAATTTTTGCAGGTACTATAATCTGTACGGCTCAAGACGATGGTGGTTTACAGCCAAAGAATGAAATCAAAACCAATGTTTCTAACCTTATTGCATTTTCCTTCGCAGATGTTGCTTACGAGCGTCTTTTGAACGAGGAATCTTCATTCGGTATTGCGGTGTTATTGAATATTAACCAAAGTAGCGATTCTGACTTTTTGGATGCCTATCGTGAATTTTCGATTACGCCTTATTACCGACAATATTTTTCCCGTAGGTATGCTAAAGGATTTTTTGTTGAAGGCTTTGGTATGTACAATACTGGTGACGACACTGTCTTTTTTGATGGTGGTCAACAGTCTGATGACAGAAGCTATTCAGACTTTGCTCTTGGAGTTTCCATCGGTGGTAAGTTCGTTACACGGCGAGGTTTTATGGTAGAGGTTTATGGTGGGCTTGGACCAAACCTCCTCAACTCCGATTTTTCTCCAGAAATTGTTGGTCGTGGCGGCGTATCATTAGGATATCGCTTTTAATAGCGAACGCTCGTTATAATTAAAAGTTTAATGGAATTCAATTACTTTTAGGGTCTAATATTTTTTATGAAAGACCTACACGTTCGTATTCTTTTTTTTCTTGTCGGATGCATCCTTTCAGCGCAACAACCCACTGCAAAAGATAGTATTACCCAGCTTGATGAAGTCATTTTAATAGATGCCCTAAAACGGAAGAATACAGTAGGTATTATACCGTCCGAAATTATTGGAGCGAAGACTTTTCAGAATTATAGTCCGTTAAGTATGGTCTCGGCCGTCAATCAAATTTCAGGCGTATATGTATTCTCGGGTGCCTTGAATACGAATCGCATCACAATTAGAGGAATTGGTGCCAGAACTTTGTTTGGCACCAATAAACTAAGGCTATACTACAATGACATTCCCGTAACCAATGGCTCAGGTTCCTCAGAAATAGAGGCGTTTGATTTGGAAAATCTAAGTCAGATTGAAGTTGTTAAAGGCCCAAAAGCGACTTCTTTCGGTGCTAATTTAGGCGGAGCTATTATTTTAACTCCAAAAGAAGCAATCGGACTTTCGACCAATTTCGTAAACAATTTTACGGTAGGGGCATTCGGCTTGTTGAAAAACAACTTGTCTTTCAATCATTACGACGGAAAATTACGTCTGGGCTTTCAATACGGTCATACCCAAACCGATGGCTATCGCGAAAACAACAATTTCGAACGCGACGGTATGCTGCTCAACACCTCGTATCAATTCAATTCGAAAAATACTGTTTCAATTCTTATCAATCATATCGATTATACCGCTCAGATTCCAAGCTCGTTGGGGGCTACGGCGTTTGCCGAAAATCCGCAGCAGGCTACTTTTACTTGGAGGGCATCAAAAGGGTTCGAAGCAAATAATAGTAGCTTAATAGGCATATCCTATTCGTATAAATTCATGCCAAAACTAAAAAATACTACTAGTATCTTCTATAGCTATCTAGACCACTATGAAGCGCGCCCATTTGGAATTCTAGATGAGTTTACCAATGGTTACGGCTTTCGAACCCGGTTTTCTGGGAGTTTTAATTTTTTAGGAAATACGTCTGAATTTCAACTTGGAGCAGAACTGTATAAAGACCGATACAATTGGAACGAGTTCGAGAATCTATATGAAGATAATAATGGGAATGGAAGTCTACAAGGAGAGCTCTTTGCCAAAAATAAGGAACAGCGTAATCAAATAAATACATTCGCCACGGTGCTATTTCCGTTCACAAAAGCCTTTTCAGCACAATTAGGTCTCAACATCAACAAAACCGATTATGATTATAGCGACCTGTTCAATCCTGGCACAGATAATAAAAGTGCCATTCGCGATTTTAGAGCCATTGTTCTGCCAAGTATCAATCTCAACTATAGTCTATCTCCCAATAAACAATTCTACGCCAATGTTAGCCTTGGATTTTCAAACCCTAGTTTGGAAGAAACACTTACCCCGGACGGGGTAATAAATCCTGATATCGCCCAAGAAACTGGAACAATCTATGAACTGGGGGGCAACTTTAAATTGGTAAAGAATAATTTCAATATCGACTTTGCGCTATACCAAATAAACGTTCAAAATCTTTTGGTAGCCGAGCGTATTGGCGATGACCAATTTGTTGGAAAAAATGCGGGCAAAACAAAACACCAAGGATTGGAGCTCTCAATGAATTATAATCTCGAACTATCATCAAAAATAATAGTGACACCTTTCTTGAACTATACCCTAAACGATCACAAATTTGTAGATTTCGTAGATGGCAACGACGATTTTTCTGGAAACCCATTAACTGGTGTTCCAAAACACAGAGTTCATGGTGGAGTTCAAGTGCAGCTATTCTCAAATTTTTATTGGAATACGACCTATCAACACGTTGGTGCCATTCCCTTAACAGATGCAAATAGTCTTTCGAGCGATTCGTTCAACTTGGTACATACACGAATGGGCTACCAAAAAAACTTGACCGAAAAATTTACGATTGGTTTTGATTTTGGAGTCAACAACCTTTTCGATACCGTTTACGCACAATCAGTCTTGATCAACACGCAAGGCTTTGGTGGTCGTGAGCCTCGGTATTTCTATCCAGGAGATGAACGCAATTTTTATGGGAGTTTGCGATTAGGGTATCGATTTTAGAAAGCGAAAAGATTCTTATCTTCATAGGAGTATATCATAAAAACCTTTTTAGATAAAGCTTATTACAACTACTATAATATTCTCTTTGATTTTACTTTTTATTAACTGCGCTCCAATAAAAGAGGAATCTCCTTCGTTTCTATGGGGCAAGGAGCAAAAAGAACAGTACCTTCAATACCGTTCAGATAGTACAAAATGGAGCAGTAAAAACTAAGAAACCGATATTAAATATTTAAATTTTGAAGGAGAACCCTTAGTTAATGGTGTTTTTCCCGTCCCGGATTATGATTTCATTGATAGCACTTTCTCAGGGTTGGGCACTGCAGCAGAATTCAGAGGTCTTAGGTGGAAAGATAAAACAATTTTACATAATTCTTTTTTTGCAAAAAGTGTGCAGTTAATCAGCAGTATCTACAGGATAAAGATGATGAAATTTACTTCACTATTGTTACTTTGACAGACACAGTAGACCAAAAAAGATATACTCATATGCAAGCCAGTCCGATATCTAGAAACAATCCAAATTATGTAGGTCAAGGTTCGTTTAAAACTAGAACTAATAAAATTGACTACATTACATTTTTAACCGCTGATAGAGATAACCATGCGATTATTTGATTTGAATATGGGAAGAACAATTTTAATCGCACCCCAGAAAGATGGATCGTTGCGATCATTACAATTGTCGTCAGAAATTCTTTCATCTGATAAAATTCCTACCTTATATCCAAAAACTTCTTTCCAAACAACAGGTAATTGAATTTTTTTACAAGCAAAAGAGTTATATAGCCTCAAAATGAGGACTGCCAACTACCCTTCCATCTTCATCAACCAAGATTTCATATCAACCTCTTTGTGAATAATCGCTTTTACTTCTGAAATAGTGACGCGCTGCTGTTTCATCGTATCGCGGTGTCGAATGGTTACGGTCTGGTCTTCTAGCGATTGGTGATCTACCGTTATACAAAAAGGTGTACCGTTGGCATCTTGTCTTCGATAGCGTCGCCCTACTGCATCTTTTTCATCATAAACTACGTTGAAATCCCATTTCAAATCATCAATAATTTGATGTGCTAAATCGGGTAATCCATCTTTTTTCACCAAAGGAAATACGGCCGCCTTGGTCGGCGCTAATACCGCTGGCAATTTCAGTACGGTTCTGGTTGAACCGTTCTCCAGTTCTTCCTCTTGCAGTGAATTTGAAAATATTGCCAAGAACATACGATCAAGACCAATCGAAGTTTCTACAACATAAGGTACATAGCTCTCTTTGGCCTCATGGTCAAAAACTTGTAGTTTTTTTCCTGAGTATTCCTCATGAGCGCTTAGATCAAAATCCGTTCGGGAATGTATGCCCTCCAACTCTTTAAAACCGAAAGGAAAACGGAATTCGATATCAGCTGCAGCATCGGCATAGTGCGCCAGCTTCTCATGATCGTGAAAGCGGTAATTATCTTCTCCTAAGCCCAAAGAAAGGTGCCAGTTTAAACGATTTTCCTTCCATTTTTCGTACCACTCTTTCTGCGTGCCCGGTTTAATGAAGAATTGCATCTCCATCTGTTCAAATTCACGCATTCTAAAAATAAACTGGCGTGCCACGATTTCATTTCGAAAGGCTTTACCCGTCTGCGCGATTCCAAAGGGTATTTTCATACGGCCGGTCTTTTGAACGTTCAGAAAATTAACAAATATTCCCTGCGCCGTTTCTGGGCGAAGGTACAAGTCCATCGCACTTTCGGCAGATGAACCCAATTTGGTGCCGAACATTAAATTGAATTGCTTTACTTCTGTCCAGTTTTTTGAACCTGACATGGGGCAAGCGATTTCTAACTCTTCAATAAGTTTTTTTACATCGGCCAAATCTTCATTCTCCAATGAGCGTCCCAAACGTTTTAGCGTAGTATCTATTTTTTCTTGATACTTTTTTACACGCGGGTTCGTGCTTAAAAATTCTTCTATATTGAAAGCATCGCCAAAACGTTTCGCCGCCTTTTTTACTTCCTTCTCGATTTTAGTTTCGATTTTGGCAGTATAGTCTTCGACCAATACATCGGCCCGATATCTTTTTTTGGAATCTTTGTTATCGATCAGTGGATCGTTAAAGGCATCTACATGGCCAGAAGCTTTCCATGTTGTCGGGTGCATTAAAATCGCAGCGTCAATACCCACGATATTGTCATTAAGTTGCACCATGGCCTTCCACCAGTACTCCCTAATATTCTTTTTGAGTTCAGCGCCATTTTGCGCATAATCATAGACAGCACTAAGGCCATCATAAATTTCACTGCTTTGGAATACATACCCATACTCCTTTGCATGGGATATCACTTTTTTAAAAATATCTTCTTGACTTGCCATTCGGCAAAAATAGAGTAATGAAGTGATTTAAACTATCTCCGTTTGCTAAAAAATCACTTCAATCTAATGCGATTTTCCTAATGCATGCGTGATAATATAGTAATTTATTTGAGTATGAATTCTGTAGCGGAAATCAACTTTTCATCTTCGAAAACGTTGAGCGTATAAGTGCCTTTCTCTAAAGAGCCCTTCGGAAATGTAATTGCGTTGCAAACCTCTTGTTGCGTGCCATCGAACATAAACTCAACACGCTTACTATAGGTGTTTCCGTTCACGGTTATCGTATTGGCATTATCTTCGATAATCTGCTTGTCTGGATCTAACAATTGAAAGTATAGAATTTTTTGGCTGCCAGCAGAAGAAGCGTCAGCACTTACAACAGCGCAACCTTCGATTTTCTCTACTACAGATGCTTTGTTCGTTTGAATTCGATCACCGTTTCTAATTCTTACACCATTAGCCCTGGTGTTTTCTATTTCTAGATATACTTTTACTTTTCTGGCTTCCATCGCTTCTTTTGCGACTTTGCGTTGTTGTGCCTCTGCGTCACCTAATGAGTTGCGAAGCTGTTCCAATTCATTTTGGGTTTTTTCGCTTCGTTCGGTCAACTGCATATTCGTATAGTTTAAGAAGTTGTTCTTGATTTCTAAACTATCGTTACGGGCATCTAACCTGCGTAGTTCTGACTTGTATTCTCGAAGTTTTTCAATGGTAAAAGTAAGTCTTCCTACCGAATCTAAAAGTCTTTCAACGGTCTCTTTGGATTTTTGAATTTCAATTTCAGCAACTTCGTTTGCCCCCTTTATATTTTCGTAGTCGGCCTGCATCAAAGTAAGGTCCTTGGTAAGGATTGCCTTTTGCTCTTCTAAATAACTTATTTGATTTTTGGACTGGGCATAGCTGTAATAGAAGGCAATTAGAATGCCTAATATTATTGCCGCCATAGCAGCAAGTATAATGTTATTATTGATTTTCTTATCTTGACTGTCCATCAAAAAAATGAGCGTTAAGTAGGTTTAATATTCGGGGTATGTATAGATTAACAAATATACTGAATGATATCAGTACCATTCTACTACCAAGGGTGTGTTTTGGATGTAATGCCCATTTATCCCGAGGAGAGGAACACCTTTGTACCGTTTGCCGAAATGACTTACCTCTTACCGACTATAGCTTTAACGTGGAAAATCCGATAGACCGTATATTTTATGGACGAATTGATGTGAAAAAGGCCAGTTCTTTTCTTTATTTCAGAGAAAATAGCATTGTTCAAGAACTAATTCACCATTTGAAGTACAGAAACCAGCCACAAATAGGCGATTTTTTAGGAGATTGGTACGGCCAAATAGTACGAAAAGATGCCGCTTTTAGCAACTCGATAGACTTTGTGGTACCAGTTCCACTACATCGTAAAAAACTAAATAGTCGGGGTTATAATCAAGTATCTCGATTTGCCGAAAAAATCGCATTCCACCTAGACGCTGAACTGATTGAAGATGTACTCAAAAAAACAGCAAATACAAGAACACAGACGAAAAAAGGGAGAATTGGTCGTTGGCAAGGAGATAGTGCACTATTCGTATTAAAAAACGCATCAAAATTGCAAAATAAGAACGTTCTCCTAGTTGACGATGTCATTACGACCGGTGCCACAATGGAGATCTGTGCAGAAACACTGCTGCAAATACCAGGATTAACGCTTTACATAACAAGTATGGCGGTAGTACCACTGACGTAAACGCGCCTACTTTGTAAAATAACATATTTTTATGATGACGAACACTAGAATCACGAACAGGATTTACAAATATGTCGTTTCTTTGTTTTATTGAAGTCATATACTATGGTACGACGCATTTTAGTTGGGGTTTTTTTCTTTTTTATAGTCGCGGCAATTGTACAATGTGCCAAAAGAGGCAGTCCTACGGGTGGGGCAAAAGATATTGATGCTCCTATACTCGAAAAAGCGGAACCTGAGAACATGACCGTCAACTTCGAAGGCAACACCATAAAATTGTATTTTGATGAGTATATTAAACTAGAAAAACTACAAGAACAACTTATCGTCTCCCCTCCTCTTAAATACCTTCCAGAAATAACCCCACAAGGCGGAACCAACAAATATGTTGAAATTAAAATCAAGGATACACTAAAGGAAAACACTACCTACACGCTAAATTTCGGTCAAAGTATTGTGGACAATAATGAGGGCAACCCGGCGGCCTTTCTAACTTATGTTTTTTCAACAGGAGATTATATCGATTCGTTGTCATTACAAGGGGTGGTAAAAGACGCTTTTAACCAAAAAGCCGATGAATTTTTAAGCGTAATGCTTTATGAAATAGACAGTACATACACCGATTCAACGATATTTAAGCGGCCTCCGAATTATATCACCAACACCTTGGATAGTACCGTCATATTCACCATCAACAATATCAAAGAAGGCAAGTATGCGCTTTTTGCATTGAAAGACGAAGCTAAAAACAACGTTTTTGACCAGAATTCCGATAAAATCGGATTTATAAGAGATACCATAAGCCTACCTACCGATTCGATTTTTCTTCTAAATCTTTTTAAAGAAATCCCAAACTACGCCATGTCAGTTCCCAGTTACGCTGCGAAGAACAAAATTATCTTTGGGTATTTTGGTGATGCTCCTGATGTTAAAATAGAACCGTTAATAGCTTTGCCCGAAACTGTTCGCACGAAGGTTCTAAAGGAACAGGGCAAAGACAGCATCAATTATTGGTTTACACCTTTTGAGTCTGATAGCTTATTATTTACCGTTACCAACAAGCGTTTGAACGTTATTGATACCTTTAATGTAAAATCTAGAAAAGTAGGGCTTGACTCATTTCAGTTTAAGGCGAATATTTCAGGTAGTCTAGACTTTGAAAGCCCATATAACATTGCCGCCAATACCCCCTTGGTAAAACTAGATTCGGCAAAAATAAGCATGATAAAGTCTGATTCTACTACAGTCAATTTTAATGTGAGTTTAGATTCAATAGAGAACAAAATTGACTTTGATTTTGTAAGAGAACCAAGCCAATCTTATTACGTAACCCTATTACCGGGAGCGATAACCGATTTTTTCGGTGCCGAGAATGATTCTACCAACTACAACCTTGCTACTAAAGCGCTTGATGAATATGGCAATCTTACGCTTAAAATGGAAGGTGCCGTGGTCTACCCAATACTAGTACAATTAACAGATGAAAAAGGAGTGACGAAAAGAGAGCGCTATGCTGAAGATGCGCAAGATTTAAAATTCACTAATATTACCCCTGGCGTTTATTTGATTCGGGTTATTTTCGATACCAATGCAAACAATAAATGGGATACTGGAAACTTTCTGAAAAAAATACAACCCGAGCGGGTGGCTTATTACCCCGGTACAATTGAAGTACGGGCGAACTGGGAGCTAGAAGAAACCTTTACTATAACAGAGTAAAATCATCCCGATCTTCCAAGAATTTTAATTTTCCCCTAGTTGCGATTAGCTGTTCTTTTGATAAAGTGGCATAAATGATTTCTTCCTTCTCAGAAAAGACCAATTGTTCCCCTAAGCAATCGTATGCTGCCGAGTGTCCTGGATACTCTTGGCACTCGTCATCTGAACCAATGCGATTTACTCCAATACAATACGTCATATTCTCAATGGCGCGTGCTTTTAGCAACGCGTCCCATGCAGCAATTCGTGGCTTGGGCCAATTTGCCACATAAATCAATACATCATAATTCTGGGTATTTCTTGCCCAAACAGGAAATCTTAAATCATAGCATACCATTGGGCAAATGCGAAACCCTTTATAATCGAAGATTAATTTCTCTGAACCTGCGTTGTACACTTCGTGTTCGCCAGCCAAAGTAAAGGTGTGTCGCTTATCATATTGATGATACTCCCCATTCGGTTCTACAAAAAATAGTCGGTTAGTGAAATTCGTATTTTCGTAAAAAGGAAGACTTCCGACTACGGCAGCAGCTTTGTCTTTGGAGATTTTTTGCATCCAAGTAAGTGTTCGCTCTCCTTCTTGTTCATCCAAGTTTTTAGGCTTCATTGTAAAACCTGTTGTAAACATTTCTGGAAGAACGATTACATCAACATCCGCCGAAATAGCATTTATTTTTTCTGAAAAATTAACTCTGTTTTGCTCCGGATTTTCCCAAATCAATGAAGATTGTACCAAAGCTACCTGTAGTTCTTTTGCCATGACCAACTCAAATTTATCACGTCTAAGTTAGGGCTTACGAAACGTAATAGAAAGTCGAAATTTTATGATAGTAAAAGTTGTTATGAAAATCTTTGCAAAATGTGAAATAACATCTCATCTAAATCAATATTCTAATGGTCGCCTTTGCCGTCAAAATTGACTTCCGATAAACATAAATCGCTATATTTTTCTCCAGGATAGATTTTGGTTATTTTTAGGGCAATGACCAAATCTTCGTTTGCTGGCGAAAACCGTTCCCAGATATTGAATTGCTGCATTTTTATGGTGTCTTCTAGCTGCAGGGTGAACAAGAATTTTGCATTAATACTCACTTCCATCTCTTTTGCTCTACTATTATTTTTCCAAGTTGTCTCCGATTTTTGGTACCCATTATAAATTTTTAGATGAGTAACACTTAACATTTCGGACGGTGCAAAGTAAAATGTCAAAACCTCACCTATACCCTTATTTTTATTTGTTGCCCACGCCGTTTTCAAATCCCAGTCGTGGGCGTTTAACGCTTCGTAAGTGGTCGTTTTCGACGCCGTAAGCACAGAGGAGGATTCCACTTTGTTCGGCCCTCCTGCGCAATACCAATCACAGCCAATGGCAGCGGTTGAAAACGGGCCTTTGAGTACCAACTGCTCGTTCTCAATCATAAAATTACGATCTGTATCCGAAAGCGTTTCTACACCGTCACCGTATTCCATAGCTTCTTCTATAGCTCCGTATTTTTCGGCAATTTTTGAGTGTTTCAACACTGTTTGTTCCGAAATGTCCGGAAAGTTCATAATCTCTGGCACCATAGTTTCTTGCGCCGTTATCAAAAAAGTAGCTAAGAAAGCTATATAGTATAGATTTTTCATGATTGCTGATTTGGTTACTAAACGGTTTTACAGTTCTTTTATTGAAGATAAATAGTTTTCTCAACAAATTTAAAACCAAGGAGTTAGCAATTTATCCCTTTATTCAGGGGAAATAATTTGATAATGCAACCAGCTATATTCAATCAAAATAGGTAGGGGCTCCGGTAGTTTTTGATAGTTCGAACAAATGTTCCAATTGCGATTTTAAGATGCGGTCTTCAGAGAGTTCTGGCAGCCTATCCAACGGAAAAAAATCAGCTCCCTGCATATCAAAACCAGGTGCCAGTTCACCTCCTGTAATCTTGCAAAAAAACATCAATTTGTAAATGTAGTAGACCTCTGGTGGGTGGGGGTGACAGCGTTTATCATAAATAGCCAGCAATCTCACTATTTCAGCATCAAAACCTGTTTCTTCTTTGATTTCCTTTATAACCGCCTCAGATGGGGCATCTCCGATATCGGCCCAACCACCGGGAATCGTCCATTTGCCATCAACACTTTCTTTGGCCATCAAAATTTCGTTCCTTTCGTTCAGCACAAAACCCCTTACATCGACTTTTACCGTCGGGTATTCTTTTACGGGTAGGAAGAAGTTCGTCAATTTAGAAATAGGTGTATTCGTTATTCCTGCAATCAAATCCAACACGATGTGTTGTATCTGGCCATACCGTTCTTTGTCATACCCATTATCGGAATATACCAAACCGGTATCGGCTAAAGCCTTTAACTTTTTAAGTTGTTCTAAAGTAGCTATTGCCATTTTCTAGTTAAATTTTATTTGATTAGCCGTAGCGCTTCCCGCTTACTTAAATTACTTAATGGAGTATTATGAACATACTCCAAAACCCATTGCGGATTTACGCGACTATAATCTCTCAATACCCAGCCAATGGCCTTATTGAAGAAAAATTCTTTTGGGCCTAATAATGGCGAAATTGTAAGAGTCAAAAGTTGATTATCTAATTCTTCCTTGTATTTCAATTGGAATAACAATGGAGAGCGCTGCAACCAAATATTACCTGACTTCAACCATTTTTCGACAAAGGGCTTTCTCTTGTTCGGGTACATCTTAAAATAAGCTCCTATAAGTTTCGTTGCGATAAAATCGACGGTGTCCCACCAAGATTTATGAGCGATTATGTACTCAAAAATAGTTATATCGTCTTCTTCAAGTTGTTTAATATATTTAGACATCAACTCCTGAGCAATGTATTGATAATCACGTTGCGGTTTAGTCCACATCGCCTTAACTAGTTGTTTCGCTTCAGCTTTCTCAGGTAAAAACCTTTTGATTAAGAATGGCTTTTGAATTTCCCTTCGTACAGGTGTTTTGATGCCATAATATTCAAACTGATTTCTCATATATGCTTTTTGCTCGGCAGCAATTTTTGCATTAGCATTCTTTTGCAATTCTAGGCTTAGTATTTCAACAAAATCATTCATATTCGTTTAGCCATCGCTAAGTGCATCTATGAGTTCAGGGGTTCCTTGCATTTTGGCATGATCCAGAGCCGTATTGCCCCTTCCATCTTTAACCGCCATATCAGCTCCATTTACCAAAAGCACCTTTGCAATCTCCAATCGATTAAAAGTGGCTGCGTAAATCAAACTTGTTGCACCCATGGCATTGCGTTCATTTACGTTTGCGCCTTGTGCTATGAGCTGTTTCGCTAATTCGGTATAACCCTTAAAACAGACTCCCATCAAAGCAGAGTTGCCAGAGGCATCTTTGGCATCGATATTCGCGCCATTATCCAACAATAAAGTGGCCATTACGCCATGATTGTAATATGTTGCTAAAATCAAAGGCGTTGAGCCACGTTCGTCTTTGCCATTAACCAAACCCGGGGTATCGCTCAGAATTTTTCTTACCGCATCGATATTGCCTTCTCGTATCTCTTTAAAAAAATTTTCTATATTATCCATGGGTTTAAGAGCAAACTGATTTAACTTTTCCTTGCTACAAATATCACATTTTTACAAGTAAAATTCTAAAAAGTAAAAGGTAATAGATATTATCGATACCCAGATAATGTAAATCAAGATAATACCTATGCGATTCATTGAACATTTTTGATAGCTTTACAACTTAACGCCAAAAATTAATTTACAATATGGATACTACTAAGAACGATAACCCGCACGGAGAAGCTTTTGATATTAACGATTCTGCAAAATGCCCCTATTTGGGCGGAAGTCTAAAACAAAGTGCAGGAGGCGGCACCAATAATCTAGACTGGTGGCCAAATCAATTACGGCTGAATGTATTGCGTCAAAATTCTTCTTTGACCAACCCAATGGATGACGATTTCAACTACGCGGAAGAATTTAAATCGTTAGACTTAGCCGAAGTGAAAAAGGATATCGTAAAGACCCTAACCACATCGCAAGATTGGTGGCCGGCGGATTACGGTCACTACGGTCCTTTTATGATTCGCATGGCGTGGCATAGTGCGGGAACTTACAGAATAGGTGATGGTCGTGGTGGGGCAGGCTCTGGCTCGCAACGTTTTGCCCCTTTGAACAGCTGGCCCGATAATGGAAATTTAGATAAGGCCAGATTACTTCTGTGGCCTATAAAAAAGAAATACGGCAAGAAACTTTCTTGGGCCGATTTAATGATACTTACTGGCAACTGTGCTCTAGAATCTATGGGTTTTAAAACCTTTGGTTTTGCTGGGGGTCGTGAAGACATTTGGCAACCCGAAGAAGACATCTATTGGGGTTCTGAAACGGAATGGATGGGTAATGATGAACGTTTTTCAGACGGCGAATATGTACTTGAGGCAAATCTAGGTGCTTCGCATATGGGTCTTATTTATGTGAACCCAGAAGGACCGAACGGAGAATCAAACCCCTTAGGTACAGCAAAATTGATGCGAGAAACTTTCGGTCGAATGGCTATGAACGATGAGGAAACTGTGGCATTGACCATCGGAGGTCATACGTTTGGCAAGGCCCATGGTGCCGCTAATCCCGATGAATATGTAGGTGCAGAACCAGCTGGTGCGGGTATTGTAGACCAGAGTATGGGGTGGAAAAACTCTTTTGGCACTGGTGTCTTGGATGATACGATTACAAGCGGCATCGAAGGAGCTTGGACTCCCAACCCTACACAGTGGGATCATGATTACCTAAAAATGTTATTAGGGTATGATTGGGAACAGACAAAAAGCCCAGGGGGCGCAAACCAATGGAAACCTACCGCCGCTTCAGCAGCTAAGCAGGCCCCACGGGCTGGTGATGCTTCGCTAACGCAAGAATTGATGATGACCGATGCCGATATGGCATTAAAGATGGACCCTGATTACCTGAAAATTTCGCAACGATTTCATGATAATCCTGCAGAACTCGAAGATGCTTTTGCGCGCGCATGGTTTAAATTGACACACCGCGATATGGGACCGATTGCCCGTTATTTAGGCCCTGAAGTCCCAAAAGAAGAGTTGATTTGGCAAGACCCTGTACCATCGGTCGACCACGAACTGGTAAGCGGTGCAGACCTTACTGAATTGAAGAAGCGCTTATTAGCTTCTGGTTTATCTATTTCACAATTGGTATCAACGGCTTGGGCTTCCGCATCCACCTACAGAGATTCGGACAAGAGAGGTGGAGCAAATGGTGCCCGTATTCGTTTAGCACCACAGAAAAGTTGGGAAGTAAATAACCCCGCAGAGCTATCAAAAGTTCTTGAAGTGTTGGAAGGAATTCAAAAGGAATTCAATTCTGCACAGTCGGGAAATAAGAAGATTTCACTAGCAGATTTAATTGTTCTTGGTGGAAGTGCCGGTATTGAGGAAGCAGCAAAAAATGGTGGTCAACAAATAACAGTACCTTTTACAGCTGGTCGTACAGATGCTACCCAAGAGCAAACCGATGCCTACGCATTTGAGGCACTTGAACCTGCCGCTGACGGATTCCGAAATTATAAGAATAGTGATTACAAAGCATCCGCTGAAGCACTACTGGTAGACCGCGCACAATTGATGACCCTGACCGCTCCAGAAATGACGGTTTTAATAGGTGGTATGCGAGTTCTTGATACAAATTTCGATAAATCTAGACATGGTGTTTTAACTGAACAACGCGAAGTATTGACCAATGATTTCTTTATAAATCTATTAGATTTGAGCGTTAAATGGGAAGACACTTCTGCCGACGAGACTGTTTTCGCGGGCCGTAATCGTATCTCTGGAAATATAGAATGGACAGGTACTCGAGCAGATTTAATCTTCGGTTCTAATACAGAGTTAAGAGCTTATGCAGAAGTATATGCTTGTGAAGATTCGAAAGAAAAATTCTTGAAAGATTTTGTTGCCGCTTGGACAAAAGTGATGAACCTAGATCGTTTTGATTTGGCCTAGTCGCATTTCAAAATAAGTAATGCGCTATAAAAAGGTGGTTCTATAATGAGCCACCTTTTTTAAATTTAACACTTTCATATTCTATTTAGAGTTACCTTGTTTCCCTTTAACCTAAAGAACACTAATAGAAGTAATTTAAATTTTCGCCTGAACGTAGAAAGTCTAAATTACTTCATAGCTTAAAACTGAATACCATGAAAAAAATCACACTTCTTATTGTGGCCTTTGCTTTGGCCAGTTTTGGAGTCCTAACTACTGGACTTACAGACGAAGAGCGAAAAATGGCAATAGATCATTTGGAACAAACACATGAGCGTCTTGTAAGCTCAATAGAAGGTCTTAACGATGAGCAATTGAACTTTAAAGCTACTCCAGAATCTTGGTCGGTAACAGAGTGTGTAGAACACTTGGCAATTTCAGAAGCTATGTTCAACGGCATGTTGCAAGATGCCTTAAAAGAACCTGCCAATGCAGCTATGCGCGATAGCGTAACCATGCCAGATAACGAATTGATTGCTATGATCAGTAGCAGAGCACGAAAGGTAAAAACGCCCGAAACTTTCGAGCCCAGTGGTAAGTTCGGAACACACGAAGAAACCGTAAAGGCGTTTACCACAAAGAGAAAAGAACATATCGAATTTATAAAAACCACTCAAGAAGACCTACGCAACCATTATGGCAAACTGCCTTTTGCAACAGTTGACGGTTTACAGATTATCCTTTTTATGAGCGGCCATACTGAACGACATGTACAGCAAATGGAAGAGGTTATGAACCA
>Ga0114957_1000501_pt1 | contig 49803 bp, 42 predicted proteins | sample BantaG_FD_87175 | JGI IMG/M metagenome (GOLD analysis project Ga0114957, IMG submission 87175) | Marine algal microbial communities from Bantry Bay, Ireland - BantryBay_4 metaG | ecosystem: Host-associated > Algae > Red algae > Unclassified | place: Bantry Bay, Ireland | collected 2014-11-21 | reverse complement strand
TTTTTGTGTAAGTCCTGATAACTCAAAATCTTTTTTAAATGACTGATAATCCATTTTATTTTTGATCACAAAGTAATAGACTAATTTATATCTATCCTATATGCGGTTGCTCGTATGGATACCTCTCAATAGAAGCTTTCTATGTAGGTTGCACGGATAAGAAATGGAGGTTTACCCCCGGCTACAGAATAGGTGCTGGCATTACGGAAAGCATCTGGGGAGATAATATTCTACTAGCAGAACCTGAAGGTGCCAAAGCTACACGAAGATTATTTAATACATATTTTGGTGTGGAACTCGTAGGGAGATTAATATATGAGAATGATAATAGAATCCGACCTTATGCAGAACTATACGCTGGCTTTCGAGGTGTGAATGCACACGAAACTTTTTCCCTAACAGAACCTGTAGAAGGATATTCTAACAATACCGAAAATGTATTTTCTAACACTAGTAATATAGTCGGAATTGGCATCGGAGCATTAGTGCAACTTTCAGATGTCATAGATCTTAATGTAAAAATAACGAGTGAATATTCTGGACAGGTACATCACAGCAATTTAGCTGGAGATGCGTTCTATTCTACGCAAAGAGTAGAAAGTAACAATTCTTATTATCATAATTTTTCTATAGGCATCTTTTTCAGACCTAAATGTGGTAGAATCACAGACAGCTATCCAAATAAAAGAACAAATTATATTAACTCTGGGTATACTCCCAGACCTAAACAGACTAAACCTATACAGAAGCGTAGTCGCACAATTCAAAAATAGTCGTGAAGATTATTCATAGAATGATTGTTAACTATATGTATAGGAAATAAAAGTACCACACTGTAGCTACGTGGTACTTTTATTATTTTTAACCCGTGACGCTATAATAGGAAGGGATATTGATCATTTTCTTACTTTACAATCGTAACATTCCCCTGCTTCGAGTATTCGAATCCATTCGTACATATTGCCATTAGGTAATAACCGTAGACATCTGGTTCTAATTCTTTGTTACGGAATGTTCCGTCCCATTCTACGTCTTGATCCATACTTGTGAATACTTCCTCACCCCATCTGTCATACACCACTAAGTCGAAGCGATCTATGAAGTTAGATTCTATACGCCATGTATCATTAAGCATATCTCCGTTAGGGGTAAACATGTTAGGCACATATATATCTGACTCATCACAGTTAGGTTGTATGACGGTAACCTCTATGGTAGCTGTATCTGTACAACCATTATCTTCTGTAACGGTCACTGTGTACGTTATTGTCTCATCTGGTGTCGCTTCGGGGTCGCTATCTGTGGCATTATCTAAGCTCTCAGCAGGAGACCATATATATCCGAAGTTATCATTTTGATCCGTAGATAGAGTTGTACTCTGACCGAATAGTATCTCATCCGGCGTAGCAAAGGCATTGACACCATCAAAAAATCCATCCACCTGAACCTCGAAAATGTACTCTGTCTCGCAACCATCAGAGTTTATATACACCACTGTATAAGTTGTTGTCTGCGATGGCTGCACTGTGATAGAATTATCTGTCTCTGACAAGATCGCCACATCTGGTGTCCATGATAATTCGAAATCTAAATTAGATGCCGGAGACACTGTAATCGTCGTCGATTCTCCTAAGCAAATCATACCATCACCACTTATCTCCCCATCGATGATAGACTCGACTAATGTTATCGTATCGGTATCCATACATCCAAACATATCCATTGCAATGGCTACGATTGTCTGGTTACCTACTGGCATATATTGTGATAGTATGACTCCATTACCGATGATACCGCCACCGAGTATGTACCACTCTACGGAGGCATTAACATCAAAACTACTGTTAATATCTATAGCACTTCTCTGACAGTATGTTAGAGAGTCTATTCCTCCCTCTATAGATAAGCCAATATCATCGAATATTTCTATCATGAATGTATCCATGAGTGAGCAATTACGATTATCTAACACTGTTACTACAATTAGTTCTGGTTCTGTTAGGTTGTCCAAGGTCAAGACATTAGTATCTGACAGTAGATTACCATCTATATCTGTAAATACAAATTCGTAGTCATCATCCAGAACTAACTCTATCCCATTGCCTGTACATGTGCTTACAGCATCCAGAGGAGATAGGTCAATCTCAGGAATAATCATAGGATCTACATCGACCTGAAAAATCTCAGCAGTGGTGCATCCGAACTGATTAGTCACTGTAGCTACTAAACTTGTATCTGTAATTATATTTTCGATTATAATCGTACTACCGTTGCCTATGACATCTCCATTAAGAAACGACCACTCTACATTATCCGATGTCAATAAACTCAGTGTAAATATCTGGTTTTCACAAATGGACACATCTTCCAGTGGTGTGAAATCTATATCTGGATTCTGAAATACCCCAACCGTAATCTGTTGAGTAGATTGGCAGCCTAAATCATTAGTCGCTACGGCAGTGACGTTAGTAGTCATTGTAACATTTGCCAATGTAAAATTTGTTCCAGAAGCTAGAAGGTTTCCGCTACTATCAAACCATTGTACCACATCCAGTGAAGTAGCAATTAAGCTAGCAGACTCCCCTACACAAACATTAAAATCACTGGTTGTATCAAATGTAAAATCTGGTGCCCCGACAAACTGTATATCTATTATCTCAGTTGTGGCACACCCGAAGTCATCCTCTACAGTCACTTCTAACATAGTCGACACCAGTAGATTACTTAAGGTAATTTCCTGTCCTACTCCCACAACAATACCTGTTGCTGTATCCACCCATAGGATAGAAGGAAAGTCTGAATCTAAACTAATAGAAATATCTGTCCCCTCACAATAGACGATCTGAGAAGATGGTAAGACACTAAATGTCGGATTATCTCTTACAACTACACTCACTGTATCAGTGAAAAAGCATAGACTCCCTGGACTTGTAGATACCGTCACGTAGAATTCCGCATCCTGAGTCAATGACACTAATGGATTAGGTTCATTGCTGATTATAGATACACCTTGAGGCCCTTCCCAATTATAGGTGTAGAAATCTGGACCAGTTGGATTTAGCTCTACCGTCTCATCACCACATTGGATAATATCCGCAATAGGAAACTGCGGATTCGATGTGGCATTAATTGTTACTGTATCCATTAAGAAACAGAATCCATCATCCACATTTACAATAAAGTCCTGTCGTCCTACGAAGTTTTGAAATATATATTCTCCCTGAGCATTGATCATTACACCAGCATCTGGAAATATTGTAACATTAAGACTATCGATATTCGAAGAGAATATCAATGCATCCTCCCCATTACATATTATCTTGTCTACAAAATCCGCTCGTAAGGGGACTGTCATAATCTCTATATCTCTTATAATCAAACTATCCAAACATCTGGATGGCGTCGATAATTGTAAACTGACAGTTATGGGCTGATCTGTTCCTATATCAATTACAGGATTCTGTAAATTAGAAGTATCCGCTCCATTAGCATAACTGATTATCCATTGATATTCTAATTCTTGAGAAGAGGTGCTTAAGTCTGTCAGTTGTATCTCTGTGGTCCCATCACAATCATACGATGATACATCAAAATTGGCAGTAGGATCTCCTTCCACTGAGACACCTATATCTGCAAAAGTTGTATCAGTACATACCCCATCTGTTACGATCATCGCAACATTATACAAGCCTGGCGTAGGAAAGGTATACGTAGGACTCATTTCCGTGCTACTTAAGTTAGTATTAGGAAAATCAAATAACCATAGAAAATCTAAGCTATCGACTGGCAAAAAATTAGAAGTTGAATTATTGCTAAATTCTACTTCTAAGCTGTTACACTGCGTTACAAATTCCGGGGTTATCATAGCGATCGGATTTCGACCACATACTCTGACATTGTACTCAAAATCTCTTCTCACCTCTGAGAGTAACTCACCATTACGAAATTCTCTTACGCAGACACCTATAAGAAATTGTCCTACCTCAGAAGGTACAGCTATGAGTTGTCCCGTGACTGGGTCCACACTTATAGGAGAACCTCCCATCATATTATTCTCACTAAATCCTGCAGCATAAGTAACGGGCAAATATGGAGGTGCATTAGGTGGACGAGGTTGTGGAAATGCCGCATCAGCTCCAGCAGATGAAGCACACATAAAGTATACAAGCGAATCCCCATCTATGTCTTCTGCACTATGATCAAAACGCAATGTATCATTGGCACAAATGTAAACACTTGGAGATTTAATAAATACGGGAGAGCTATTGCATATCTCTAAAGCAGCTTCCGTTATTTTGATCCAAATAGTTGCACCTGTATTTAGTGGATTTGCTACATTATTAAGAGTCGCGTTATAACAACATCTCTGATAAGCTAAAATATAACCACCTGGAATCGAAGGTAATATTACAGTATCTCTATATACTGTAGTCTGCAGACAGACATCTCCACCTATTACATTACACTCACTGGTAAGAATCTCATTAAGTGTATCATCTTCTATGAATGGTATTCTAATCTCTCCAAATTGACCTACAGTCAATACCAGTTGATTATCGTCATTAAAAACCCCGACAGAAGCAAAGTCATCAAACTGGGCATTATCTGCTCCATTAAAACAATCACGTCTGAACTCTAAGCTGACCTCATATGTATCAGGACCTATGCACCTATAAGTCATAGATCCACCAGCCACATGGGTAGCATGCGTCGCTACAGCCATTAATGAACAGATGAGTACAAGAATATATTTTATTTTATTATACATAATCGTATCCATTTTTTAATTCTTATTAAATTGAATTTCATCTATCTCTACTCTTCTTTCTCGACTTGCACTAGGACTGTAGATAGATAATGCAGGAGCATTAATGTTGTCGCTCACTTCTCCAGGCGAAGTAGATTCACCGAATGACCTTTCGGTGATTTTAAGCTGACCGTTATCTATATACTTGACCAAAATGCCAGATTTCCACTGATAGAACTCTTTACGTACACTATCGATACGTCTTCTACCTAATGCTGTATTATAATCACTCTCCGCTACAGGACTTGCAAAACCTCTGAGATAAATATTAGCCTCTTGGCCATTCTCTAATACTAGCAAGAGTTGTTTTTTGAAGAATTCATATTTCTCATTTCCCTTTCTAACTTCTCCCTCAAAGAATGCTTCGATTTTAGCTGATGCATCAGCTTTATTTTTTGACCTACTCATGTAGACTTCTTTAAATTTAGACTTCCTTTTGTAGTACGCCTCATATGCTTGTGTATAGTTCTTAGTAGAAGTAATATTTAGCGTACCTGAATCAGGCTGATCATTATCAAAATACATACTGACAGGTATTGCTTGTGCCAATGATATTACTGCTTTCTCGACTTTATCTAATAATCTTAGTTCGATCACTTGTTCCATAGTCACTTGATCTATTTTTGTGACTACTTCGATACTGGATTCCTTGTATCCTTCTTTATTAGCTTCTATCGTATATCGAGTATTAGGATCAGTTGGGAATGTAAATGTCCCTGTCGGATTATTAAGTTTCTCTGATACTGATAGAGTAGATAAGTCAGTGAGATACACGGATGCCCCAGGCATTAGTTCTCCTGTCTTAGCATCTATTACTTTGACGATCAGACTGTAATCTAATGGTTGCATGTAGACTTCTTGTGTAAATGAATTCTCCTGTCCAGGAATACCTCCAAGTCTTTCTAAGTCGGTGATCACATCTGCATATCCTTGCTTGCTTACTGTCATCTCCATATTGTCATTACACGGAAGCTCTATGATCTGATTGCTATCTGCTACTACTCCAGTATGAATAATCTCTCGAGTCGACTTATCTTTTATCGTCACCATGACATCTTCTATAGCATCGTTGCTATTAGCATCGTATGCCAATAACTCAAAGTCTACCGTACATAACTTAGCATTAGACTTGTAGATATCATAACAACATGACTCAAACTGATTATCTATGTATAAAGAACCTGGGCGATTAGAAGACAAGTATGACTCCTTCTCATCATCAGATAAAAAGAAATACAAATCATTATGTGCAGAATTAATATCATCTCCAAGATTAGATATGTCACCATTTACAAATCCTTCATAGTCCACTTTGTATACATCAAATCCACCAAATCCCAATCTTCCATCTGAGCTAAAATATAAGGTGCCAGTTTCTTCATGGTGATATGGAGAGACATCGTTTCTTTCTGTATTTAACCCTAATAAATTTTTAGGTTCTTCAAAGTTGTAGTCTTTATCAAAATTCACCTTCCATATATCCAATCCTCCACTTCCTCCTGCACGATTAGTTACATACAACATCTGCAGAGAAGAATCTCTATTATAAGAAATACTGGGTTGCGTGGATGTATAGCCTTTTCTATTGATATAATCAGGTAGTCTTATCGACTTCCCGATCTGTCCATCATCTTCCACAGGAGCATAATATATCTCACATCTTATATTATTCAGATCAATATATTCTCCTACAGTAAAAAACACATGTTTCTCGTCAGGCGTAAATGTAGGGTGAGATATAATGCTTGATTGTGACATGCCTGACATTGGGACTACATCTTGCTCCCTGAGTATCTTAGAACTTAGTCTTTTTAGTTTATCGTCTTCTATTGGGAATTTCAGAGCACTATAATATAAGTCATCACCCATAAGATATGGTGCATGCTCAGAGTATGGACTATTCACATTCTCTGCAGCTTCTCCCGGAAAATACTCACTTTCGATATCTTGGTTAATCGCCCAATCCGCAGAAGATTTTAGAAATTCTACTTCTTTTGTTAAGTTGCTATCTACCTCGGCATATTCAGATAGATAGAGATCAAAATTCATGATCGCTTCTTGATAATTAGATTTTAGCATTTCGATTTTAGCTAATCTAAACCTTGCGACGTGAGCATCTTCTACTACATCCATCTCCAGATAATTAGTATATAATGAGTCTGCCAAATCTAATGAGTAAGTATTATATGCGGCATCTGCATATTGTTGTATATGTTGCTCCTCTAAGCCATCATTCATATCATTGGCTTTCTCAAAATGGATCATAGCCTCTATGTAGTTACCCATCTCATAGGCCCCCTCTGCCCTATCCTTATGCTGCTTATAACTGTAAAATTGTGCCTGTAGTGTTGTCATGCTACCTATACACATGACCATTATGATTATTATTTTATTTATTATCATTTTGATGTGTATCTAATTAATAAATGAGACATGGCTTGTATATTCCCTCTGGGATCTTGCTGAAGATATATCTGATACTTAACTCAGGTCCTCCCTTTCCGTCAGTAGCAATATCAAAATTGGAGATATTGAAATCATAAGAAAATGCTCCGTATAGTCTACCGATCTCTACAGCAATCATAGGATACCATGCATCACCGAATCTGTAACCCAGTCCTAAGTACAAGGCTTTATCGAGGTTATCTCCCAAGTATAATTTTCCTTGACCATTGACTACGATCTCTCTATAAGGACTCTGGTTCTGATAAGATGCATTAAGTAATAGATCTAGCTTATCAGCTATCTGATGATTAAGCATGCCATATACAGATAGCCTCATCGGTCGTTTAGTAATATCTGCTGGAGTACTAGAAAAGCTATCTGTTGGTTGTATCAGATGATATAATCCCACACCTAAGTCTATAAACTTACGGTAGGTCTTCTGCCCTCGATAATTTAACCCTAATCCTATATCAAAATAAGAAGTATTATCTGCACCTATAAATTCGCCTGCCGTGCCAGGATCAAAGGCGGTCCCATTCCATTGGTTACCAGATCTTACTGCATCGAAATCATACTTCCGCTGAGAGTATGATACATTGATGGCTGGGGTAATCGACTTATTCTCAGATATGCCTACAGCATATGCAAGGAATCCGTTAAGGCCAGTCATGCTGAGACTAAGGTCTCCTGCCTTATCATAATTAATTAATCCGCCTACCCCGAGGTAATTTTTCTTATCTGGCTTTCTAAACTTAAAGTCTATACCAACATCTGCACTCAGATAATCAACAGGAACAGACTTCCATTGCTGTCGATAGTTAGCATGTACCCTTGTGGAACCATTAAAAGAACCCGTCAGTGCTGGATTAATATTAAGTGGAGAATTAAAAAACTGTGAAAAATGGATGTCTTGACCTATGCCAGAACTCCATATCCATAGCGATAGAAACATAGTGTAAACCAATCGTATTAGCATACATATATTGATTGAAATGAAAAAATGTGTCGTTAGTTGGGGATAGGCCTATATCAATAGCATAATAAATTGACTTCAAAACGTGGCGCCCCATAATACCGCTGCGACTATAACATTTAATTAAGATAGTCAATAATTTGGATACGGTGCTAATGGTATCCCCTTTATATTAAACAATGTCACGATTATCATGTATGACTTATGTCAAGTAATGAGTAATGATATAAAATTGCTTTGAAATTGTGGGGAGGTATATTATATTTGCAATCCTTTTAGCAAAAGAGCTTAGTAAAGGACTTAAAACCAAACAATTACGCGAAAGTAGCTCAGTTGGTAGAGCACGACCTTGCCAAGGTCGGGGTCGCGGGTTCGAATCCCGTCTTTCGCTCCATTTACCAATTAATATATGTAGCCGCCCGGGTGGTGGAATTGGTAGACACGCAGGACTTAAAATCCTGTGACTTCGCGGTCGTGCCGGTTCGACCCCGGCTCCGGGTACTAATAATAAAACCTAACTGATTTTCAGTTAGGTTTTTCCATTTCTTACTATCCCTTTAATTCGCACTCTCTTTCATATCCTACTAATTTTTGCGTTTTATTTGCTTCATTAGATATAGATTCATTTACAATTACATAACTTCTACTAATACACCATCAGATGCAAGACTCAAGTATCTGATTATCAAATATTTACAATAAAAATTATATTGTTTGATATGAAAATAAATTATACTTAACGCAAATAATTGTTGTGTATTATGAATATAGTTATTGTGTAAATTGAAAATAATGTTTGTGCAAATTGAAAATATTGTCTGTGTAAATTGAAAATAGTTTCTGTGCAAATTGAAAATATTTTCTGTGTAAATTGAAAATAGTTTCTGTGCAAATTGAAAATATTTTCTGTGCAAATCACAAATAATACTTGTGTAAATCGAAAATAATACCTATTTTCATAATATAATGTCAATTAAGAGAAGTATATTAAAGAGTATAAACCGTGAGCTTACTAAGTATCCTATTATAGCTCTGACAGGGCCAAGGCAATCTGGAAAAACAACACTGCTCAAGGATGAGTTATCCGACTATACCTATATCTCACTAGAGAATCCGGATAACCGAGAATACGCCGAGAAAGATACGAAAGGCTTCTTAGAGGAATATGATCATAAAGTAATCTTAGATGAAGTACAACGAGTACCTAAGTTATTCTCGTATCTACAAGGTATCGTAGATGAGAAAAAGATCATGGGTCAGTATATCTTATCTGGTTCTCAGAACTTTAACCTTATGGAGCAAATCACTCAATCTCTAGCTGGCAGAGTTGCATTATTCACTTTATATCCATTTGATAATTCTGAGCTGAAGGATGCAGGATTACTGATAGATGATATCAATAAGTTAATGACTACGGGCTTCTATCCAGCAATATATGATCGCTCTATTAATCCAGATAGATATTATGATGACTATATCAAGACTTATATTAATAGAGACGTGACGCAACTCATTAATATACAGAACCAGAGTACATTTAAGAGATTTATCAAAATATGTGCAACAAGAGCTGGATCACTAATTAATTATGCGAGTCTGGCCAAAGATACCGGAGTCAGTCACTCCACTGCACGGAACTGGATGACAATCTTAGAAACCAGCTATATTCTGTATCAATTGCCACCCTATTACAATAATTATAGCAAGAGACTGACTAAAAGCAATAAGTTATACTTCTATGACACTGGAGTGCTTTGCCACTTATTGAATATTCGAAAAGGCGACTTATCCCCTACTAATAAGCACTACGGACATATTTTTGAAAACTTGGTTATATCAGAATTTGTTAAACAAAATGCACATCTATCTCAATATAGGGACTACTACTTCTGGAGAAGTTCTCATGGAAGAGAAGTAGATCTCCTATTTGAAGACAACGATGGTATAAATGTATATGAGGTGAAGGCAACGACAACAATATCGTCAAAGCTATTCCATGGATTAGAGTACTTCAAAATACTGGCTGGTGATGAAGTCAATGAGCAAACGCTCATCTATGGAGGTAAGGAAAATCAAAATAGAACTAACTATACCGTAACTGGCTGGAATAGTTTATAGACTAATAATACCATTTACACATTAGAATGTCGCATATATTCCGATGAAATTAGCTAATCTCAGCGTTAAAAATACTCCCCATAGCTACGGCTATGACAGCGTTTTTTGCCTTGATCTTAACAAATTTAATTCAGAATATTTATTTACACGACATTTTAAAATGTAAATGGCATAAGACAAGAGCGAGCTCTTCTACCAAATAAAATAGGATCACTGAAGAACAGCAATCCCATTTTTTTAATAACACTTCGAGATAATGGATAAGTCTACTATTTAACTACAACATTCGTAAACTTTACTTTTGATTCGCCATCCATAAGGAAGCCTAATTTATAATTTCCTTGCTCAAAGAGCTTCTTTGATATCTTTACTTTAGATGACAGCACTGGTAGTTGGAATTTTAATACTCCAGCATCATTGAATATCTGAATATGCTGTATTTCTCCTTCTGCTTGAAATTCAAATATTTCTCTATCACTATGGAAAGTCGCGACAGTAAATAAGTTGATATCTAACTTATCCACGAATGAAACTTCCACAGAAGCATTATCAATGATGCGTATACTCTCCACAGGATTAGTAGACGCATAATTAGTAACTACTGAGATCAGTACGATTGATAAAACAAATATTAATTTTTTCATGGCTGTGACTTTAACTACTTCAAATATAGGAGAGTTACCTCTTGAGACAAAGCCCTCTCCCTCTACACTCAGGGTCATAATACATGACATCAGCTATACGGGTGAGAATAAAGTATCGGTTTAAGTAAGGTAGCATACAATTATATAGCTACAGCATTATAATTAAGGGCACATATAATACATAATCAAGCAGATTACTTTGAGTACCTATATGATTTCACTGTATTCACTAAATATTTGACGTTCTCTAAAGGTGTATCTGGATACACTCCATGACCCAAATTGAAGATATGTTTACCTCCAAAGTCAGAAATGGTCTGATTTATCTTTATATCTAACTGAGCCTGACTACCGTATAATGCACATGGGTCTAGATTACCTTGTAATACTTTATCATATCCATATTGCTTTCTAATATCAGCTGCAGGCATCGTCCAATCCACACCTATAATATCTGCACTGGTATTCATAATAGAAGGAAAAGAAAAATGAGCACCCTTGCAGAACAGAATCTTTGGCACACTGGTTACTTCTTCTATGATTCGATTAAGATAAGGCATACAGAAAGTATCATACAGCTGCCTGTCCAGCATACCAGCCCAAGAATCAAATATCTGTACTATATCAGCTCCAGCCTGTATCTTAAGCTTGAGGTAGGCTATTATCGTATTAGTTATCTTCTCTAATAATTTATGCGATATCGCTGGTTCTTTGTATAACATTGCTTTTGCCTTGCTGAATGTCTTAGAGCCCTGACCCTCTATCATATAAGCAAATAATGTCCACGGAGCACCTGAGAACCCTATTAGAGGCACACGACCATCGAGTGCTTTCTTCGTTAGATCTAATGCATCAAAGACATATTCTAATTTCTCTGCTGCCTCAGCACCAGATATTAATCGATCCACATCAGCTTCTGACTGAATAGTATTAGGAAAGTATGGACCTTTCTTTTCTATCAGCTCATATGGTAGCCCCATACATTCTGGTATAACTAATATATCCGAGAATATGATCGCCGCATCGACTCCTATAATATCTACAGGCTGTACGGTCACCTCTGCTGCAAGGTGTGGTGTAGTTACTAATTCTACAAACCCAGAAAGTGAGCTTCTTATCGCTCTATACTCGGGAAGTATCCTTCCAGCTTGTCTCATAAGCCATATCGGCGGCCTTTCTACAGATTCTCCTCTAGCAGTTCTTAATAATATATCGTTAGAAATAGTCATAGCGTCTCTTAATTTTTAGACATTTACAACAAAGATATACATATATGAATCTTGCAAAGCGTAATCTTAATATAGGTCTCATAGGTTATGGAAAAATGGGCAAAACAATAGAAAAAATAGCTCTCACCCATAATCATGAGATTATCCTCAGAATTAGCTCTTCCAATACATTAAAGCTATCAGAGTCTCACCTCAATCAATTAGATGTAGCCATTGAGTTCTCAGATCCTTCTGCTGTAATAGAAAACCTGACTTTACTGTCTCAGAATAAGATACCTACTGTCTGCGGAACAACAGGTTGGCTTGAAGCCTATGATGACATTATAGAATTATATAAATCTAATAAAACACCATTCCTATATGCATCTAATTTCAGTATAGGTGTCAATGTATTTTTTGAAGTCAATAAAGTCCTGGCAAACTTAATGAATGGACTAAAATCGTATGACGTTAACATACATGAGTCTCACCATACGGAAAAGAAAGATGCCCCTAGTGGCACAGCTATTACTTTAGGAGAACAAATCATCGAATGTATAGATAGAAAGTCAGAATGGTCGAGTGATAAAGATAGTGGAGCCGAATCACTAAAAATAAGCTTTGCCAGAGAAGAAAATGTCAAGGGCTATCATGAAATCATATATACCTCCTCAATAGATGACATAAAAATTAGTCATGAAGCTCATAGCAGAGAAGGGTTTGCAAGAGGTGCCCTTATGGCAGCTGAATGGATAATTGGAAAAGAAGGCATCTTTTCATTCCGAGATATTATGACTGATATCAAAGAATAAGCCACTGTCTTGTAAGCTTATTATTCAATAACAATTTTCGGCGTCCAGTTCTTACTCACCAACTTAACTCCAATGGCAATTAGTCCAAATACAATTGTATAGATCAATATCAATCCATTAGATAAGATTCCAAAGGTAATCGCAGCTTCTTCTTTGTATGCAAAAACCAAAAATAATTGTAGTATAATAAAATGTGTCGTACCTATACCGTTAGGTGATGGTAATGCCCACCCAATTGCTCCCACAAATAAAATAATCACAGCAAAATACATACTTTGACTTTCTACTTGAGGTATTGCTAATAAGTAAACATAATTAAGAGCAACCAGTAGTAACCAAATGATAATCGTGTGTAATAGAAACAGCGGAAATCTCTTCATCTTAATACTTGCGAATACGCTACTCATCAGCTGAGTAACAAAAGTCTTAACCTTAGAGAAGAGATGAATCTTATGCAGAATGAATGCTCCTATAACTGCAAATAAAAGTAGACCCACTAATAATAAAATGAGCATTGTCCCATTACCATCTATCATTTCTATGACAAAAGTATAAGCTTGGGAAAACAACTCACCCAATCTCTTAGCTTCTACTATACTTAACACAATTAAACCTATAAAAAGTACTACGACATCATAGACTCTTTCCATAATAACAGACCCAAGACTTGCAGGCACAGGAATATCTGCATCCTTAGCTAAGGCGGTACATCTTAATACTTCTCCAAATTTAGGTGTGAATGAATTAATTAGATAACCCATCAAAGTATAATACAGAATATGAGAGTCCTTAATCTTATGACCAATATTATCAAGCATAACATTCCATCTTAATGCTCTAATTAGGAAAACAAAAAACAAAATGACTCCTGATACCAATATCCACTTTGGGTCCGATGCCTTGAGATTATCGGCTATTTCTGAGAGTTGCGTATCCTTCAGAGTAAGGTATAAGAATATGGCTCCTATAAATATACCTACTAATGATTTCCAGATATCTTTCATCCGTTAGCTTATGTTTCTTCTTCGTAATAGACTTTATAGAATTTTCTTCCATCGTTATCTACTCCTTTCTGTATCCATTCCTTATTACCATGCACATAGATATGGAAATTCTTATCTAACTTAATCACTGACTTAAATACGCCAGACATTCGCTTAACCGCAGGAGCAGAAACATCAAAGTTACTGCTCAGATTAAGTTGCTTATCTTCTTTGTAATCATCGAATGCTTTAATCACATTATCATCATAGAAAACTGATTCTAAGTATTCTTTCTCATTAAAATTCTCGTTGTTGTCGAAGTATTCCTTAGAATTATTCATGAAAGCGAACTCGTCTTTCTTATCCATCTCAAACTCATCCTTAAGCCTCTCATCTATGAAAGATTTAGTTGCTTGTATATATACAGTTGTATTATTAAAGTCATCATGACGATGTCTGACATTTAGAAAGTCATTCATCCAGTATTGTGCCTCTCCATTGAGTTTCTTCTGATCTGTTGCAAGCACCTTATACCCTTCGCTCTTTTCGGAATTTATAATAATACATGCCTTATCTAATTTATTGACATTGATACCCTTCTGAGAACTTATGTGATATGCCTTACTCTGCAGCAACAACTTTAAGAAATCATCTTTAGACTCAGATTTGAATATTCCTATAGCGGATACCAGTTCATCTTCTATCATGACATCTTGTATGTATGTAATGATGAGATCCCCAGACTTTATATTAGCATTGTCTGTGGAATCATAGAGCCGCTTAGCTATATCTATAGACGCAGCATGAGTTGTGGTAGGGTCATCAAATATTTGGCTCGCTAGCTTATACATCTCGTTATTCCCTAAGTTCTCCTCTCTATCAGTAAACGAAAAATACTCTGGAACCTTGAAACTATGAAAGAAATATTTACATAACAAATCCTTAATATGTTCGTCATGGATAGGCAATATATCATCTGTAAGAATAAGTGATTCTTCCTTTGCTTTGTTTCCTACACTATGTATCGAAAGAGCTGAGAATCCAGCTTCTGAGTAATTGATCATGAATTAGACATTAATTATTTGTATGAAGGTCAAAAGATATGTATTGCTATCTTTAGAATGATGACTTATTATCCACACACGTGGATAAAGAAAGACCCTATAATGAATCTACTCTTCTTTTTCCTCCAGTTCGATCGGATCTATCATAGGAAGATCTATCCACGCATTCTCTTCCTTACTGATACTGAAGAATCCCATAAAACCTCCAGATTGCTTAGCTACATGCTCGGCAAATGAAATATAAGACTGATACAAAGCGTATGCTATTTTATTATCTAATTTAGCTAAGATCTCATTAGTCTCTGCAAGTCTACGTTGGAGTAATTCGTTTCTCTTCTGAGTGTCTTGAGGCACAGCTACTAATAAGTCCTCTAAATTTTTAGTGAATTCTTTACCTACTTCTTCATAGAATGGAGTCAAGTTATTGGGATTAGCATAAGATCTAATCTTTGTAAGTTTCATCGCCCAGTCTGTCTCTTCCTTATCTATCTTGCCATCTGCTCCAGCTATCAATATAGTTATCCAACTAATTGCATTTTTTAATACGTCAAATTGATTTTCACTGATATTTTCGAATCCTTGGATCATCTCTTTTAATTTTCACGCAAATGTAAAAGTTATACCTAATTAAGACCCAAATTAGAAGTTAAATCTTATCCCTAAAGAAGGAATTATAGGTAGTTGATTCACTCTATCAAATCTTACTCTATCAAAGTAAAAAATGTTTTCTCTATTGTAAGCATTACTCACACCTGCAACCACTTCCAGGTTACTCCAATCTGAGAAAGTAAATGTTCTCTGTACAGATAAGTCTAATCTATGATAATATGGCAGTCGACCTCCATTTCTCTCTTCAGAATAGATGATACCTACATTATCTGGATTACCAGTTACGTAGTCAGTGCCTATCCCGTCAGTGAAAGGAGTCTGATTGTAGAATCCTTGTGTTTTGGTAAATGGAAATCCAGAACCCATATTCCACCTTGCACTGAACAGCCATTCCTTGTCAGCACCTAAGCTGTAAGTAGCCAAGAAGTTTACATTATGTCTTCTATCAAATATCGTAGGATACTCTTGTTCTCCATCAAATCTATTGACAAATCCAAACGAATAGGTTGCCCACACATACCATCTCTGTGTTTCATACTTAGCTGAGAAGTCTACTCCATAAGCTTGTCCTTCTTCTGTAGAATAATCTGCTTGAGAAATATCTGTTTTATTTCTATTGACGACCACGAGCTGAGGATAATCCTTGATATAGCCTTCTACATTTATCTGAATGTTATCAGTCAGATCTTGCTCTATACCTAACACTGCATGTCTGGATATCTGTAACTTTGTATCTACAGGATCACCATTAAGATCTCGGAATGTAGCCTCTGGGCCAGAAAGAAAACCAGTGAACAAATTAACTACATCTCGCTCATTACTAACTGAAATCAGGTTTTGAGTATAAATACCCGCTGCAGCTTTAAGTCTAGTTCGATCTGTAATATTCCACTTCAGACCTAATCTCGGCTCTGGCGAGAAATCACCTAATGAAGCATAATATTGCAATCTTACTCCTGGCTCTATGACTAATCGATCCCATGATTTTCTAAAAGTCAAAAATCCAGAAAGCTCTGTTGTATTCTGAGCTTGATCAAGATTAACTCCGAATGGATTAGTAAAATCAAATTCAGTTCTAATACTTTTAACTTCTATGCCATACTTAAGAGAATAGTTACCACCGAAGTAATTAAAATTCAAACCTAATAGGTACTCTCTGATGAGCGAGCTACGAGGATCATTATCAGTTTCTTCTATCCCAATATTATATTTAGTAAATCCTACAATTCCACCAAAAGTCAAAGAACTTGATGTCGGTAGCACATCGAATGTCAATCCACCACCTGAGTTATTCCAATCAATCTTAGAGACTAGTGGATTACTGTACGCATCATCAAAATTAAATCCAAATAAATGAAACTTACTACCATTGCTTGTCACAAAAGATAACTTACCATAAGTATCTGTAAATCCAAAAGGTAGACCTATGCTATCATTGACACCTGCATACTGATAGATTCGCTTAGAGGTCTCTTCTATAATTGACTTCTTAGATGTGAGTATAAATGTGGCGCTACCTTTATCATCTGCCAATTTAGCAATCGGACCTTCGATAATTGCTTTTGCCATGAATGGACTTGCAGAAAGTTGACCTCCGATTCTTTTTTTGCTTCCTTCTCTTGTGGATATGTCTACTACAGCAGATATACGACCTCCATGCTCTGCATTAAATCCTCCAGTAAGTACATCTACATTCCGTATCAGTTCCGTCTCAAATGTAGAATAGAAACCTATAGAGTGAAAAGGATTGTAAATTGTCAAACCATCTAACAATATCTTGTTTTGCACTGGCGATCCACCTCTTATATATAATTGTCCACCTTGGTCACCAGTAGAGATGATACCTGGTAGTACTTGCAAGTATTGTATGATATCAGCGTCGCCGCCAGTCGATGGGAGTGCCTTAATTTGTTTCTTACTAACTTGTATCTTAGATACCCTGACTTCAGTTTTGGCTTGAGTTCGTGTAGCACTAATATTGACAGTACCTAAGCTTACCGAAGCTTCTTTGAGGTTGACTTTGTAATAATTGATTTTAGATTTTGATACACTGACTGGAATGCTGATTTCCTCATATCCGATAAAACTAATGTCAGCATTATAGTCTCCCGTTGGTAAATCAGCAAGTATGAAAAAGCCTTCGTCATTAGTTGTCGTACCATAGCTGGTACCATTAAGTAATACATTCGCGTATGCAACAGCTTCTCCTGATTTTTCGTCGTAGACGTGTCCCCTTATAGAACCTGACTGTGCCAGACATGATATGCTGATCACACAGGCACACATTAAAAAACTATATTTTGTCACTATTCTATTGATAATCATGTAGTTATATCTCATTAATTATACTATCGCCTAAAATTCTACCAAGCGACAAATGTAGCTATAAAAAGGGCATTATTTATCCGTAAGAGAGTTGAATTATAAGACAAATGGTCCATATCCCAAAAAAGATTCTATGCGTGCAAACAAGAATAATACTTATGTAAATCTGAAAGCATCTCTATCTTTTAGAAAAGGGAGTTGTTGTCTGAATTGTAATAGATTCTCTTTAGAAAGATCAATGGATAGTAATGAAGCTTCATTCTCAGAGTATATCATCCGATCCCCAGTATACGATATTACTGCACTGTGTCCGACGTAATTGTTATGCCATACATCCTTGCCGTAACAATTAGATCCTATGACATAGCATTGGTTTTCGATTGCTCTGGATTGTAGTAATGTGTCCCAAGCTTTGATTCTTTGTTCTGGCCAATTAGCTACATAGATAGCGATATCATAATCTTCTACATTACGGCACCATACTGGAAATCTAAGATCATAACAGACATTAAGTGAGAGCTTCCACCCCTTGTAGTCGTAGATGCATCTTTCCTTTCCTGACTTATAGAATCGGTCCTCTCCAGAGTGAGCAAATAGATGCTTCTTATCATAAGTCGCTTTAATCTCTTGATCTACAACTACATATAATCGGTTATAGTAATCCTCTCCCACTTTAGTTATTAGAGAACCTATGACACAACAATTATACCTCTCACTCCAGTCCATCATCATCTGCACAGCTTGTTCAGTTTGCTTATGATAGGTATGGGCTTTCATGGTAAATCCTGAAGACCACATCTCAGGCAGAACAATAACATCGGTCTCATCGATTCCTGAGATTAATGAAGATATATGATCAAAATTAGCCTCTACTTGATGCCAAGTGATTTCTGGTTGTACGATGGATACTTGGAGAGTCATGGGAAAATATTACAGATCAGAAAAGTATCTTCTCGCATTGCGATTAAAATTATCCTGAGTCGTCCGTGCATCGTGATAGTTATTATTCTGACCTTGGAAGTCATCACTATATAAGTCTACTTCCCATCTTGGGTTATTTCTCTCTCCTCTACAGGTAGAGTGTAACAACTGATAATCATTAGTGACAAGTGAGGGGTTATAGAATAGAAACTTGACATTAGTCTGCTGTGTTTCTGGTAAGTAATTATATATCCATATCTCATATGGAGGTGCAGATGGTTCTTCTTCTACGCTGACTATATTATCAGGTCTCCCATACTTAAGGAAGTAATATCCACGATCTGACTCGAATCCATGCCCCACATTATTTATATATCGTCTATCTATCGCTTTCGCCACTTCCATATATTTCTCATACATGGCTTTAGGATTATCAGCGGAGAAACTTATCCAGTAATTATACAAGAAGTATCGCTTAGTGACTAAGTCCTTAGAAGCTATAATCTGATTAAGTACTTCTGTCATATTATTGGGCACTCTCGGAAAGACCGCCTTTAGACTATAGTCAAGTGCCTCAGTATCCAAAAATTGTACGAATGATGTCTCGAATGTCTCATCAGCCCGATACTTAAGCTTAAAGTCTACAAGCGGATGATGCACTGAGAAAGTCTTAGATATTTGGCTGACTTTAGATTTATCTTTCTTATGTACTTCTATGACCATCTCATAATTACCAGAAGGAAGCTTAGTGGTATTATACTCTAATAGTATAGAAAGATCATTATTTGGTTTTAGCTTTTTGTAACCAGCAGTGTATTCGTTTTCTAATTCTGTATCATCTATATCTATTGGATAATACTTCACATAAAATTCTTCCTTTAGGATTGTCTCACAATTCTTCAGTTCTAAGTACATTATAAGTCTTTCCATATTCTTACCTACAAGATCATAGCAAAGGGGCTCGTAGTAGAATCCTGATTTTTCATAATTATATTTTCCCGCTGTAGGGCTTACATCAGACATAAGCAATACATCAGATGCAAGAAGATATTCATCAGATGACTTTACTGATATTAGTTCTTGGTATACAAGTGTATCAGTAGCATTATATAGATCTCTATACAATAATTCTATAGAATATTCTCCAGTCATAAGACCATACTTTTTTAAGTCCCAGAAGTCAGACCTTTCTATACTGGCTGGACTATCTATCTGGTACTTTTCTGCTATTCTTACAGAATCATTTTCTTTTATAATAACTAAGAGTTCTATAGAAGATTGCTGTAAGGTAGAATCTAAGAGTGACGGCTGATAGAGAACTGATTCAGAAATGACTCGTGAGTATACTTCGAGATATGCTTCTTCTTGAGTATAGAATAATTGTGTAGTTACACTGACATTAATTGCCTGTACAACAGAAGAATAAAATACAAACAAAACTACTATCAGCCTTAAGCATCTCATTTATTTTCTTTTTGCCTCTCTAAGATTATTTTGAAATCTAACTTTTGCAATTCAGTCTCAATAGTGAGTGTATCATTCATTAGCTTGATTACGCTTAAGATTGAACTATTATTATCTTTCAATATAATGTCATTTTTTTGATAAGAGTACATTGCAGGGCTCTGTATGGTAGGAATGTCCGTAGAAAACGTAGAATCGGTAATATTAATAAAGGCCCGATTAATCAATATGGTCTTCTTATTATTTCTATATGCATCTATCACAGTCCATTCTCCATGTATATTTTCAGCAAGTACAGGTTCTACTCTCTCAGAAAGACAGGAAACTAAAATGAGAGTTACAGCACTAATCAAAATTAAAATCTTCGTTCGCATCTATATTCTTTCATTCATTAATTTATACCAGACAGGTGGTAACAATGTAACTAACATACTTCCAGGATATCCTAATGGTAGCTGTTTAGATGTTCCATGATGATCCAATAATTGATATTTCTTGTTAGCAAGAAAATGATGATCTGAATGCCTTGTCAGTTCATATAACAATATCCTACCTAACTCATGATTAGAATTCCATGAATGTCTGGGCAGAACCCGCTCGTATCTTTGTCCTATCAGATCTCTACGTAATCCATAATGTTCTACATAGTTAATAGTTTCTAACATCAGAGCTGAGATTAATGCTGTCAACAAGAACCATAGAAATGCATTCCAGCCAAAATAAAGTAATATAGAAAACAGAAATACAGCCTGTAATAAAGTCAAAACCAACAATTCATTTCTGAAGGAATAGAACGAGTAATGGCTTTGCTTCATTCTCTTAGACTCAATTTTCCAAGCACTTTTATAACTACCTATCAGTGAAGATACCCAGAATGTGTAGATCATTTGTCCTTTCTTAGCACTTGCTGGATCCTTATCTGTTGCGACATGTTTATGATGTCCCAGATTATGTTCTATAATAAAATGTGTATATAGCGACGGTAGTAATAATGCCTTAGACATCCACTTATGTATCCTCTCCTTTCTATGTCCTAACTCGTGAGCCACATTGATGCCATTAGCTGATAAGGTTGTTCCTACAGAAAGACTAAGTCCTATCAACTCATATAACTCTAAGTTATAATTAGAAACCACATATAGAAAATAAAAGCCTACCCCATAAACCAAAGGAATATTGACATACAACATCCAATCAAAAATTGGATTCATAGTCTTTTCTTCTCTAATCTGATCTTCCAAATTGTTCTTATCAGGTGTGGTAAACAATTCCAGAATAGGTACTATACCAAAAATAATAATTACTGTGAGGAAACTCCAAAAACCTCTATTTGATATAGAAACAATTGTGAGTAAAGGAATTATGTAAGCGGTTATGTATTTAAGATCTCTGATGATAATTAAAGTTTATAATCAGACTAAAAATAAGGTAAATGATTGAATATAGCGATATGCTAATTAAAACATTGGTATGGATAATACCAGGTTCCGATGAGTGGTCTGATACAGATCCAGATATGTATGACCGCAACTTAAGCTAAGCGTTCTTACAATAAGTAATTGTTAAGTGGATACAGTAGGGAAAGGAAATTACTTCTTGATGAACTTTCTTTCCTTGATCTTAGCTTTCTTACCTACTAATTCTCTTAAGTAGAATAACTTAGCTCGTCTTACTTTTCCTCTCTTAAGAATAGTAACACTATCGATAATGGGTGAGTTAATCGGGAAGATTCTCTCTACACCTATACCATTAGATATCTTACGGACTGTGAATGTCTTAGTCAGACCAGTACCATTGATCTGGATAACATCACCTTTGAAAGTCTGGATTCTCTCCTTAGCTCCTTCTATGATTTTGTAACTTACTGCAACGCCATCTCCAGGCCTAAATGCTGGTAATTCGTTTTTAGTAGTTATCTGATCGTGTACGTAGTTAATTAGATCCATCTGTATGTTACTTTAAAAGCCTCTATTAAAATGAGAGCGCAAAGATACTATATTATTCAATTAAAAAAGCAAAATTATACTATTCTCTTAATTCTACCTAATTAGGGTGACATGTCCATCTAATACCTCCATTTCTCCCCTCGGTCCAGTGTATGTTACTTTGTACACATATACACCTTGTGGAGACTGTATCCCATCGTTATTTTTCTGCCCATTCCATCCATCTCTTGGGTCCTCAGTCTGGAATATCATCTCTCCCCAGCGATTCCATACAGTCATATTATAATCGAATAATCCATCATAGAATCCTTTACCAAGGAAAAAGTCGTTCTGTGTATCATTATTAGGCGTAAATGCATTAGGCATAAACAATGTAACTAATGGCCTTACATCTATAAATTGAGTTAATGTATCTGGACAATTTGTTACAGGATGGAATCCAGTTAACTTTACTGCATACACTCCAGTATCTGGAAAGTCAAAATTAGGGTTCTCTAACATGCTGTTTCCTACTCCACCGAAGTTCCATTGCCATCTATCTACATTAGTAGACAGATCGGTAAATTGTACAGTACTATTAAAGTTGTTAGGTTCATCAGGTGTAAATGCAAAATCTACATTAGGACCTTCTAATATCCTTATCCATGATGGAAATGCCCTTGTCGTCTCACATCCTAATGGAGATATTATCTCTAAGGACACGGAATATACCCCAGGCTCCAGATAGCTATGCGTCGGGCTGACTTCTGTGCTCACATTACCATCACCGAGATCCCATAAGATATCATAAGTGGAATCGATAGGCATGGAAAGATTGTTAAATGTAATCTCAGCAGGTGTACAACCTACAAAGCTGGTAGGCTCTACTACGATCACATTAGGAACAGGCCTGTAATCTACTATCAAATTAGTATCACTTTTACATTCATTATCATCTGTAACTGTCAGTGTAACAGGAATCTCACCTGGAACTGGAAATTGAAAATTTGGATTCTGAACATCTGAAAATAGCTGATTGTCATATCTCCATTCCCACTCTAATATGACAGCAGGATCCCCAGTCATACTTAGATCTGTAAATGCTACAGGCCCTGCTACACAAGTATCATAATCAAAATTAAAATCTGCCATTATATCAGGGTAGATATTTACAAAGAAACATGCCGTATCAGAACAATCGGTTCCTTCATTTAATATCATTCTACCTGTGTACTCTCCTATATCTGGAAAGGTAACATCTATGTCTCTGACTTCTGGACCACCATCTACGTCCGAGAGTACTGTTCCATCTGGATTGAAAAAGGTCCAATGGTAAGCAAAAATATTAGCTTCTTGTCTGCTATCATTAAGTATTGTCAGGGTATTCTCTCCACATGAATTAATCGCAAATGATCTACAGTCATCATTGGTCGTACCTCCTCCTCCGCTTACATCTATGATCTCATAAGCGAACTCCGCTATTACGGTAGGCGTACATCTGACTACATTAAATTGGAAATCCCTCCTTACCGTACTGAGAAGTACACCGTTACGAAATTCCTCTACACAGACTCCTACCACATATTGTCCTATCTCCTCTGGCACTCCACTAATGACTCCAGATATAGGATCTATTCTCACAACAGGATTACCTGCGATAGGTGTCTCTGCTGTAAAGGGAGGTGTAAATATTACATTACCATAACCTGGCCTACAGTCTTGCGGTAGGGGTCTGACGCAATCACAACAACCTAAATTACCTGTATTAGCGTCCACAGTACCACCAGACTCAAATGGAGCACAGAAGGTATATCTTAGAACATCTCCCTCAGGATCTAAATCTAATGCTGAATGATCAAATGTCAATTCTAAGCCTTGACAAATAAATATAGGTGGGAAGTTCTGATATTTTGGGCTTGAGCTACCGACAGCTTGCGCAGCTGCTGTGATTTCTATATCGAATACAGCCCCTGTATCTCCTGGATCTCTGATATTGTTAATTGTATTATTCCTACAACACCTCTGATAAGCGATAAGGTAATTATTATCTATGATATCGAATGTATACTCAAAAATATAATTTGTTTTCTCGACTCCGACATTGGTCGGCTCATCTACACACGGGTCATCTGTGGCTAAGACCGGGATAATAGCTCCATGGTCCATATTTCTCATTGCATCGATGAATGTCCACGTACCGTTATCTAACTGTTCGTAGATACCAAAAACTGCTCCATTAGGTGGATTATCAAATGGTGCTCCATTACTTTCTGTATCTCTATACATAATAAACTCTATAGAATATGTTACCCTAGTTGTGTCATTATTAAATCTAAGAAAAGTATAATGAGCTTCTCCTCCTACGATGTGTGCTGCCTTCACATCCAGATTAGAAATCAGGACAAGGAAAAATATGAAAGTGCTGAGTAGCCATTTGCCAGAAAGAGATGTTATGATATTCTTCATAATACTAAATACCCTGTCATATTTGTGAATGTTGCGTGTTAAAGGCATATTTTATAAAATTCTACAGACATTAAAATTAAAGTTAAAACAATCTCGTTTATACCCCAAGTCAATACGATATTCATTAATGTAACGAAGGACACTTTTGTTTGATTATATGAACGAAAAACTAAATGAGGAACCATCACCATCGCAAATCTTGCGCAATGGTGGCATAATTCTTTGCCCTACAGACACAATATGGGGAATAAGTTGTAATGCTTATGATCAGAAAGCGGTCAATCGCATCTATGAGATTAAAGGTAGAGAAATTAATAAACCCTTTATTTTATTAGTGGATTCTATACCTAATCTTAAGAAATATATTGTCTCTATACACCCAAGGGTAGAAACACTAATACATTATCACCGGCGTCCTATATCTGTCATCTATCAATCAAGTCCTGAATTACCAAAATATTTATCCGGAGGTGATGGCTCAGTAGCAATACGTGTCACAAAGGATCCATTCTTAATGCGGATGATCTCAGTGCTTGGAAAACCGATCGTCTCTACAAGTGCAAATATTGCAAATCGCAAGTCACCTGAAAAGTTCTCAGATATAGATACTGAAATAATCAAAAAAGTAGACTACGTGAAAAAAGCGAGCGAAGATGGATTCCAAAGGTCTAAATCATCGATGCTCATCAGATATAATGAAGAAGGTGAATTATTTTTTCTCAGAAAGTAGTGCAAATGTTGTTTTCCTATCGGCTATAACTTGTAAGGCTTTATCTATTATAGGATCAGATGCATTGATTGTCTGAGTGAATACAACATCACCTTCTTGCATCCTTTTGAGTCTAGCTTTCAGATAGGCCTCAGTCTGATAATTACAAGACTGGTCCAGATTCGCCACGTCCTCGATAAATTCTTCTCCAATAAAATCAGTAAAATCCTTACCCGAGATATTACTAATCTGGAGGTCGTAATTGCCTATATCTGTCATCTTATCGATCAAGTAATAATCACAATAGTCAAAGAAATTATAACAAACCGTATTAATATCATCTGATATATTGTAATCAGGCGTTACACCACCACCACCTATGACTGTCCTGTTAAGAATCTTAGTTGTATAATCCGATGTATCTGCTACGAATTTTTCATTGATATTATTATATGATTTCTGTATCAGTCTACCAGAAGGTGTGTAATACTTAGACACAGTTAGCCTGAGGGCTCCTCCATTACTAAGTGGAAATATTTCTTGCACTAACCCTTTGCCAAAAGATGCTTCTCCGACTATAAATCCTCTGTCCCAATCTTGTATAGCACCTGCTAATATTTCACTGCCAGATGCAGAATTTTGATTTATCAGAACCGCAATTTTACCAATTTTGAAAAATTGCCTTCCAGTACTTCTGTACTCTTGTCTCTTTCTGTTAAGGCCTTCTGTATAGGTAAGTAATTTATCTTTTTCATCATATAGTTGGGACAGAATATTGATGGTCTCTGGGAGGTAACCTCCTGGATTATCTCGCAAATCAATGATAAGATCTAAGTCCACTCCCTCGGTACTATTCCGCTCTAAAGATTTAATAAATTGCTCATAGGTATTAGAGTTAAATCTAGATATTTTGACATAAGCAACATTTTCTTTTATAAGATAAGAGATGTCTGCTGATTGTAATATTATATCTGAAGGGGTAACATCTGCAATTACTATTTCTGCTCTATCCACAGGCTTATACCCTATGCTTACGGGGATGCCTTTTTCTCCCTTGAGAAGCTGGCTCATATCCGCAAAACTCGTCATATTCCCAGATACTGTATCCCCAGAAACTGTAACGATCCCATCTCCTATCTGTAATCCACTGTCAGATGCTGGACTTCCTTCTCGCAGCTGAGTGATGTAGAATGTATCCCTAAGTTTAATGGTTTCTATTCCTACACCCGTGTATACACCTTCCATCTTCTGGTTATGCTCATCTAGTTCTTCAGGTGTGATATAACTGGAATGCGGATCGAGTTGTCTTAAGATATGATTAATTGCATCTACTGCAACGACATTCTGATCTAAACTATCCACATAGTTAGTCTCTATAAATCTTAGAATCTCTTCTATCCGACCATCTTTAAATTGCGAAGAATTTGAATCTATATTTTCTACTTTGAGAAGAGAAATATCATTATTATTAAAATTCATCCTATAACCAGCAAGCATGCCTATCGCTGCAGATAATGCAATGACAAATGGCAATAAAATATATTTGCTTGTAAGTTGAGAATTATTTGACATGAGAAAAATTAAAAAAATGTTGATTACTTTAAATTATCTTCCATAAACTTATCTAAAAAATACATTCCATACAGATAAATATTCAATAAGAATCATCACACCTATGAAGAAAAAATACAAACCAGACAGCACAGATACCGAGATATTGACAATACTGATGCAGGATGCTAAGAAGACTTATGCAGAGATTGGCAAAGAATTATTCATTTCTGGAGGAACGGTCCATGTAAGAATTAAAAAAATGATCGAAGCCAAGATTATACTAAACACAGAACTTAAGGTCGATTACGCTAAGCTAGGCTATGACATCACAGCATTTTTGGGCATTTACCTTGAGAAAAGTAAGCTCTACGATAATGTATCTGACGAGTTGGAAAAAATACCCGAAGTTCTCGAAGCTCATTATACAACTGGTACTTACAGCATATTCGCTAAAATAATCAGTCGCGATACACAACACTTACGAAACACCATATCTCATAAAATCCAACAAATTTCTGGTATCCAAAGGACTGAGACATTTATATCTCTGCACAATAGTTTATCTAGACCATTGACATCATTTGAAAATGGAAAATAAGATTCCTGAAAAAAGGCTTGATTGACCTCTATCCTAAGTAGTGCTTAAGCAACTTACTTCTAGAGGCTGATCTTAATTTATTGATTGCTTTGTCTTTGATTTGTCTGACTCTTTCTCTTGTCAATCCAAATCTATCACCTATATCCTCTAAAGACATAGGATGTTCTATGCCTATTCCGAAGTATAACTTTATGACATCACATTGTCTCTCAGTTAGTGTATTAAGGGATCTTTCGATCTCTCTTCTCAGTGACTCAGAGTATTCAAGCTTCTTGTCCGTATTAGGCGTTCCGCTATTCTCTAATACATCAAGGAGTGAGTTATCCTCACCATCGATGAATGGAGCGTCCATAGATACATGCCTTGCAGCTACGCCTAAAGTAGTTTCTACCTCATCAGCAGAAATCTCTAAGAGATCTGCCAACTCATCAGAAGATGGCTCTCTTTCGTATTCTTGCTCTAATTCAGAGAATGCTCTATTTATTTTGTTGAGAGATCCTACTTTATTAAGTGGTAATCTTACAATTCTTGATTGCTCTGCTAATGCTTGGAGGATAGATTGTCTGATCCACCATACAGCATAAGAGATAAACTTAAAACCTCTTGTTTCATCAAATCGCTGTGCCGCTTTGATAAGTCCGAGGTTACCTTCATTAATCAAATCACTAAGTGATAGGCCTTGATTTTGATATTGCTTTGCCACTGATACTACGAATCGTAGGTTGGCTTTGGTGAGTTTTTCTAAAGCTTCTTGATTACCTGCTTTTATCTTTTTCGCTAAGTCTACTTCTTCTTCTGGGGTTAAGAGATCAACTTTTCCAATTTCTTGTAGATATTTTTCAAGTGATTGGCTTTCACGGTTAGTAATGGATTTGGTAATCTTTAGTTGCCTCATCTTCTTATTTTAATCGGGTGGTTAATTAAGCGTCCAAATGTATAACTAATGGTTATAAAACGCAAGTGGACTTTATATCAAAAGAATATAATGATTAAGAAGAAAATAATAAAAATAGTTCACTAACATTAGTTTTTTCCGATAATTATTTTTCCTTTGTAAGAATTATACTATATTCTCGCTATAAAATTCATAACCAAATACTTATAAATAAATTTTTTTTTAATGAGTCGAGTGAAATTAGAGATGGAGTTCATATTCAAAGCGTCCCCATCTATATTATATAAATTCCTGACTGCACCAGAATGTTTAGTATTATGGTTCTCTGACGGTGCAGATGTAACAGATGATTCTTATGTTTTCTCGTGGGAAGGCTCTGAGGAAGAGGCTATCCTTGTAGATGATATAGAAGAAGAAAGGCTAAGATTTAGGTTTGTAGACTCTGATGAGGGTGAGTATCTTGAGTTCAGATTATATAAGTCAGACATTACCTTACAGACCATATTAGAAATCACAGACTTCAGTGATAAGGGTGGTGAGAAAGAACAGCAAGACCTATGGGCTGTACAAATGTCTCAATTAAAAATCGTCTGCGGAGGTTAATCCTTATGCTATGACAATACAATACCCAGACCTCACAGCTTTAATATTAAGAATTGGATTTGGAGCTTACATGCTTATGGGTCATGGCTATGGAAAATTAATGAAATTAATATCTGGCGAAGAAATCCAATTCATATCATTTCTGGGATTATCACCTAAGATTTCTTTAGGCTTAGCAGTATTTGCCGAGTTTATTGCATGTATATTTATCATTATCGGTTACAAAACACGTGTTGCTACCCTACCATTATTGGTCACGATGTTAGTCGCCATATTTGTGGTACATGGTGGTGACCCATGGTTCATGTACGGTGCCGAAGGAGGGTCTAAGGAACCAGCAGTGATTTACTTCATAGGCTTTTTGTCTATATATTTATTAGGTTCAGGTAAGTACTCTGTCGATGATAGAAGTTATACTGTTGCTTAGATTCTCTACATATTCCCATCGACTTCTCTACACCGTTATCTTCTATTCTCTTTCTTGTGCTATGCTTAGTAGTCAATCAGGTGATTGTAATCGATTAGGCGTCTGGTTATGGCGATTTGAAAATACCGGTTTTGAGAACCACGCTTCATTATCAGATAGCTTATCTAATATGGGCGTCAAGAGAATCTATGTTAAAGTCGCAGATGGAAGTGTCGATAGCACAAGATGGCCGGAGATCGTAGATCATTCTCTACTACGAGCATATCATAATAATGATATGGAAGTGTGGGCTTGGTCCTACAATTATCCTGGAAATACTATTGCTCAAGCCGATGCGCTCAGACTAGCAGCTGAAACTGGATACGATGGCTACGTGATAGATATCGAGATGCAATTCGATAATGCCTCCACGACTCTTACCGATCTCATGGAAGCTTTCTCCGAAGCTCAATCCGATGTAACCAGAGAAGGTATCGTACCTGATGATTTTCCATTAGCTGTCACAACGTGGGGTAATCCTGCGGATCATTCATTTAGAATAGATATCATAGACCGATATGTAGATGCTTACTTTCCGCAGACTTATCTCGAAAACTGGGGGGCAAGCTACCTTGATAATCCAGCCTTCTGGGTAGAAGTGGTCAATAGAGAATATGCTGAGTTAGGTGCTACTAAGCCCATCCATCATATCATCAGTACCGAAAGAAATATTATTTCTGGAGATCAGCTTAATGCATTTATACAGTACGCAGGACCAGAAACTTCTATATGGCGTATACCTGGTGGAGGCACAACGCCTGCTATATGGCGGGACTGGGCAGAAGTAGACTGGGACTATAATTTCTGTGAGGTAAGTACTACTGTAGATGCTAATATGAATCAAATTACAGTATTCCCTAATCTAGTAACTGAACTTATCACCATCAAAAATCCAAATGATATGTCCATTACCGCTTACCAAGTAACAGACTACTTAGGAAGAATGGTTCTACATGATACTATCAATGTTAAAAATATAGATATGACAAACTTAGAATCCGGCAACTATATTCTCCAATTACGTACGACTACTGGCATTCTGACATATAAAATCATCAAAATATAATGCTTATAATAGCAGCCATAAAAAATGAGGCAAAAGCTAAGCTCTTACCTCATTGTATTATTATAATTCTTGTCTGATTAGAGAAATTTATTCAGCAAACTCTGCCTCTACTTTCTCGAAGTTATCCTCAGTGAATTTCTTGCCATCCCATTTTCCTAACCAATCGCAATTCTCTGGTTGAGTTTTGAGATAATGCTTATAGGCATCTACAGCAACTTTCTTATCTAATCTTTTAATAGTGATATTATTGTTAAATCCCTTTCTAATGTTGAAATAGAAAATTCCTTTTCCATATTCAAATTTCTTAGTACGAGGTCTTGACATAGTAATAAATAGTTTATATTGTAAAATGATATCGCGGCAAAGAATAACTCTGCAACTTAATAGGTCAATTGATGACCATTAAATTATTACCGATTTAATTGAAATTAACTTTGGAAATACGCGAAGGAGAAATTAGACTCATAACAAGAACTAAAACGGCAATAAATTAAAATTAGTTCATGGTGAGGCATAAACTTTTACATATTTATATTAATAATATATAAGTACTTACATATGATAATGTTATAATAATAACTCATGAATAAAATCGACTACTCACTTTTATACATCTTTCTAATGGCATCTATACTGTTCCTATATTCTTGCAATAAGAAAGATGTCCAAGTGATTCCAGAACGACAATTTACAGAAATAAAGAAGGTGCTATATGCACAGCAAGAAGCATGGAATGATGGGGATATAGAAAAATTTATGGAAGGATACTGGAAGAGTGAGGATTTGTCATTTGTCGGAAAATCAGGACCCACATATAGTTGGGCATCAACGCTATCTAATTATCAGAAAGGATATCCGAATCGGGAGGTGATGGGGATATTAAAGTTTGACATTCATAATATCAGATCTATCGCAGAGAATGCTTGTTACATGATCGGGAAGTATACGCTAACAAGAAAGAATGATATGCCAAATGGTTACTTCACATTACTATGGGAGAAAAAGAATGGCCAGTGGATGATTACTTCGGATCACACTTCAGGATAGATGGGATTTCATAATTTTCTTATTATATGTTTAAATCCAACTATCCTAAGTTAATATTTTAATAAGAGTGCAATAGTGGTGTTTAATTCTAATATATTTATAAAAAAAAAGCTATGAAAAATCTAATATTACTTTCCTTGTTGCTATTAGTTGGTCTTCTTTCTTGTGGAGATGATGACACTCCAGAATTACCTACATGTATAGACGAGGAGCTCCAAGAATTTATTAATGTGGCGTGCCCTGGAACATCTGATCTTACTTCATGGAGATTTAGAGGTCAAGATGTGTATTGCTTTGCCTATGGTGATTGTAATGGTCCAGCTATCGCTGAAATCTATGATGCTAACTGTAATCTGATTTGTATATTAGGAGGCGATGATAACAACAATATCTGTGACGGAGATGCTTGGAGTACTAATGCAACTAATAGAACCCTACTTTTCCAAAACTAAAATAGAGTTTAATTATTCCTCTCCGTGAAGCCATATAGATTTTGCTCTGCAAATGACTCGGGGAATGATTCTACGCCTGGAAAGCCTAGCTTGATATCACGGCCATTTACAGGTATGTAATCAGTCTTGAATATGTAGTCCCAGATGGCAAGGGTCAAACCAAAATTAACTCCAGATGACCTATCATCTGGCAAATCGTGAGAGTGATGCCATATATGCATTTCTGGACTATTAAAAAGATACCTCATCACAGGACCGACAACTGCATATCCTATGATGATACATAATACACAAATAACAATACTACTAAGCCATCCACTACTATGTAATAAGTGAATATCCAGTAGATTCTGAATTAAAATAATGCCTGCCAGTAGGCCTAGTATAGAGCCCGTTACTCTCCCACTTACTGATATATTAGAATGATTGTAATGCCCCCACGCCAGTGTGAAAATATGGATAATAAAAAAGTCAAATAATCCGATTCCTAATAACGCTAAGGGGATATACTCCAATGTACGATACACTACATTTTCCATCCAATGATATCTGAGATGTGCTGCAAAGCCCATCTCTTCTACACTGTGGTGAACCTTATGAAAGTTCCACAAAAAGTCTGATTTATGCAACAGTCTATGTACCCACCACTGTACAAAGTCTCTCACAATAAATCCAAATAATAAGACAGCCCACAATGGCCACGATTGCATAGGATTAATCGCTTGCAAGTCAAAGCCACCGCTTATGAACTTAATACTATCATTGAACAGATTAACAATGACATCTGATGCTGCATTATAGATTATGAGAGAAAATAGGAAGAAATTAAAAAACATATAGAAGCCATCGAGCCAGAAATCCTTTCTGAGAAGTGGCTGATTCTTACGCCAGGGAATAACGACTTCTAATACCAAGAAGAACAAAGAAACTGCAATCAACCAATAGAAATAATTCTTCCAATGCGGATGGGTTATTTCATGCCACAGATAGCCGCCATAATTGCTGTAACCACTTATAAATATATTCCAGTACTTTTCTAACATTATGTTACTCTGCTTAATTAACCTGCATAAAGCTACAAAGTTGTAGATAATTCCTATTACGCATAGAAGCTATTAAGAAGTCTGATCAGGACGGTAAGCAATCCACACGTTCTCCTCCTTATACTCTCCATAATTATTTTCTACATCTATGTCTACTCTGTTGAGTGCTCCATTTACAATATGCTTTCCTGAAGTTAGACTTTCCTTTTGCATTATATCTTTCCAGAAACTTAGGTCACCATGGATTAGCATTGATTCGCTACATACTTTGACTACTTCTGCACCACATTTCACATGAGTTCTTATCCATGGATCGTATAAGTTATCATCTATTTTTTTAGTGATGTAGGAAGACATCGGAACATCTGGAAACAAATGTTTCTTCGTCGGTCTAATAGGGATAATGAAATTCTTGTAAGCATATATTCCGAGTAATTTCTTTGCTTCCGAGATAATGAGCTTACTGAATCCTTTGCCTTGAAAAGGTTGTGAGACTATCACCTGCAAGCCACCAAGATGATTGGCCGATATGCCTTGCTCATGATCTTGTATACCCTTCTGAAGCATCCAATCCCAGCCTCTATCTGGTAAGCTGCTCAGCGGAGAATCCCAATGCAGTGGAACCGTATTCATCATACCTACTATGCTTCCCTCCGCATCTAATGCAATTATTTGATGCTCTGGAAAATAAGATTCTAATCGAGGCCATTTATCTCTAATCACCTGAGACAAGCCAATTATTTTAGGGAATGCCGAACTGACGATATGTCGGTATTCTTTCAACAATTTTTCATCTAAATCAGAAAATTTTAGAAAGTTCAGCAAAGCGATATTTTGAATTTATACAATCTATATACAGCAATGTAATATAACCGATTATTCACTAATAAATGTATTACAGTGCATGCTCATTAATGTCGATATTTGGGTTATGAAAAAAATGTTCTCATCAGAAATTACATTAGAAAATGAAAGAGTCAGGCTTAAGCCATTGTTAGACCTTGATATTGATATACTCTTATCGTTTGTAAAATCTGAACCTAATCTATGGCAATACTCAACTATACCTCCAAATACTCCTGAGCGTATGAAGAGCTACCTTTCTAAAGCTATATCTGACAGGAGCATAGGTGATAGTTATACATTTCTTGTGTATGATAAATTAAAAGATTCATATGCTGGATGCACAAGATTCTATGACTACCAAGATAATCACGACACTTGTCAGCTTGGCTATACTTGGATAGGAAAGCAATATCAAGGCACAGGTCTCAATAAAAACTGTAAATACCTCATGTTAGAGTTTGCATTCGAAAGAATGAAATTACAAAGAGTAGAATTCCGTGCAGATGCCAATAATGCCAGAAGTATCGCAGCGATGAAAAGTATTGGTTGTACTGTGGAGGGAATTCTTAGACAGAATTATAAAAAATTAGATGGGAGGAGAGATAGTATCATACTCAGCATCTTAGCAGATGAGTGGCATGACAGTATTAAGGAGAACTTAAGAACCAAAATCAACTCAGAAAGAATAGGCTGATACAGATCATCTCAATAAATAAATCGAGATACCTTAGGTATCATATATAAGCTCAAAACTTGTATTCCTAATATCGCCGCTGCCCATGCTAATCCAAAAATCAGGCTTGTAATCAGAAAACAAATCAACAACCAAACAGGAAATAGTAATGCTGCAAAAGCGACCTTCATAGAAGCAATAAAGAGAGGATTAGTCGTTAACTTCCCGAGTATAAATAACATCACCAACATGATGGGCAGATTAGGAAGAAAGAGTAACCACTTCAATAATTTAAGAGCAGGATACTTCTTAGAAGTCTTATTATAATCTCCATTAGAAAATTTCTCTCTTATTTCTGCAAAAGGGTATTTCTCATTAGTTCTATTAAGCGATTGTGTCTGGATCGGATAATCATCAGTCAGTTCTGGAATTATTAATTGTTCCTTGATTCCATCACTAATTTTTTCTAAAATAGCTCTGTAAGCCTTGTTATTATTCTCTTTATATAATGCCATATAATCTTTAGCAATTATAGGCTTCCCAAAGCTCATGACGACCTTACGTCCTGAGTTATATTGGTTAAAATATGTTAGTCCCATAGGCATTACACAGAGATCTTCTGACATCTCAGCTTGTGTATTGAGAGCTATTCTTGCGATACCCTTGGTTAATGGTCTTAGGTAGAATAATTCTGACTGGCTCCCTTCGGGAAATATTAGAATTCTCTTCTTTTCTTTGAGTAGTTTGTTACACTTGCTAAAGATAGCTTCGTTACGAGATAGATTCTTGTACCCATCGACCTGACGATAGATCGGCATCATATTTATGGCCTCTAGAAACTTTCCCAGTGCCCCACTAAAGACATCAGCTCTTGCCAAAAAATAAATAGGGGTATCAGAAAAAACGGCCAATAAGATGGCATCTAAGAATGCAGAATGATGATTAGATGTATAGACCACTGGAACATCTCCCTTAGGGATATTCTCTAATCCATTAAATTCAATCTTGCTGAAATAGCATTGACATGCTGTCTTACATAAAAATTTGAGCGTCGGATATAACATATTAAAGGTTACGTAAACTTACGCCACGTAAATGACAAAATGAAACCAGTAACAATGTGCCATATTCCCCACCATGCCGCAACGATCGCCATACCGCCTAATCCAGAGAAAAAGCTAAATATCAACAATAGACCTAATCCAGAGTTCTGTATACCGACTTCTATACTTAAAGACTTAACATCTGAGGTACTTAATCTCATGATTTTTCCCAGAATAAACCCAGAAAAAATGGCTATTAGATTATGGATTAGTACCAATAAAAATACTAACCATACATAGTCTAAGAAATAATCGATATTCTTAGCAAATGCCCCGATAACGATAGCTATAAATAATGCCATCGATGTTACTCTGAGTAATCTCTTCAGTCGGATACTCGCCACAGGGAACCTCATACTAAATAACTGCCCACTCACAATCGGAATAATTATAATCAAAATGATAGCCTGTGTTACATCCCACCAGTCTAATGCAACGGTCCTCATGATCGCAGCTGTAGGTTCATAAGAGTACCCGTAGATACTTAACATGATAGGCGTCAATATGATAGCCAGCACACTGGATATACATGTCATTACGATAGATAGCTCCACATTAGCGCCAGCTAAAGAGCTGAAAAAATTAGAAATATTACCTCCAGGGCATGCGGCTATAAGAATCATCCCGAGCGCAATACTTGGTTCTGGTTTCGCTAATATTATTAGTAAAAATGTAAAGGAAGGTAATAAGATCCATTGGGCACATAGCCCAGTGATCAGTGACTTAGGTGATCGTAAGATATTAAGAAACAGAGCCTTCTTAAGATCTAACGCTATCCCAAACATGATTATAGCCAGACAGACATTGAGAATCCAAATTGATGATTTATCAAAATTAAGTACTACCTGATCTATGTGTTCCACGACGTCAAGGTATGGAGATAATTTATATTACTATCGTTTTTAATTATTTCAGGTATAATCCAACTAATAATCAGGTCTTGAAGAGAAGTAATTATTCTTAATACATTATGATTATCAAATTCTAAGCTATTCATCCGATTAATTAAATATAGGATACTAACATATCAATCTTTCGATTTAATACACAGCTTCTTAAGGCACTAAACTAATAGATTCAAAAATAGGAATTGGCACCAAAAAATTGAAAATTTGCATGATAATTACATTAAAAGAAATTATCATATATGATCCTCTTCTTTGGCTCACCTCAAGATACCATTTTTGCCCTCCAAATAAGCTCAGAACTGAGCGACTCAGACATCCAGAAATTAGAGTGGTTATTTCACAATAAGCCTATTCTAACAGAGACCGAATTACCCCAAAGATATATCGGCCCAAGATCCAGTATGATCACGCCGTGGAGTACCAATGCGGTAGAGATTATGCAAAATATGGGTATTAATAATGTCCTAAGAATCGAATCATATAAATCAGTGACTGCACATGGCAGTGATTACGATAAGATGATATCGCAATTGTATGAGCGACTCGATCAGTCGATTTTTGATATTAATGTCACTCCAGAACCTGTAATAGAAATCACAGATATTACAAGCTATAATGAGCAAGAAGGATTAGCATTAAGTACGGAAGAAATCGAGTACTTAGAGAAGGTGGCAAAAGACAAAGGAAGAGCACTGACTGATTCCGAGATATTTGGTTTCTCCCAAGTCAATAGTGAGCATTGTCGACACAAGATATTTAATGGAACATTCATCGTAGATGGTATAGAAAAAGAAAAGACCTTATTCCAACTTATCAAAGAAACATCCAAAGCACATCCTCAGAATATTGTATCCGCATACAAGGATAACGTAGCATTCATAGAGGGACCAGAGGTCATACAATTTGCACCAAATAAAGCAGATGTACCAAGTAATTATCAAAGGCAAAAATTCCAATCTGTCATTTCTATAAAAGCAGAAACGCATAACTTTCCTACTACAGTAGAACCCTTCAGCGGAGCAGCAACTGGCTCAGGTGGAGAGATCAGAGATCGTATGGCCGGTGGCAAGGGATCTATTCCCCTCGCAGGTACAGCCTTATATATGACTGCTTATCCGAGGCTCGGAGAGGACAGGGAATGGGAAGATAGATATCCTGCCAGACCATGGCTATACCAGACACCACTTGATATATTAATCAAAGCCTCTAATGGTGCCTCTGACTTTGGTAATAAATTTGGGCAACCGCTGATATGTGGTTCTGTAATAACATTCGAACATCAGGAAGGTGACGCTTCTATAGCTTATGATAAGGTCATCATGCAAGCGGGAGGAGTTGGATATGGAAAAGCATCGCAAGCCGCTAAGGATACACCTGCAGAAAATGACAAGATCGTCATCATGGGTGGAGACAATTATAGAATCGGTATGGGAGGAGCCGCCGTATCTTCTAAAGATACTGGAGACTCAGGATCATCCATAGAACTTAATGCCATCCAGCGATCTAATCCAGAGATGCAGAAAAGAGTCTCTAATGTCATCAGAGCGATGGTAGAGTCCTCTGAGAATCCTATCGTATCTATACATGACCATGGAGCAGGTGGACATCTCAATTGTCTCTCTGAGCTCGTAGAAGATACAGGAGGTATCATCGACCTTAAGGCCTTGCCAGTAGGTGACCCTACCCTTTCTGCTAAGGAAATCATAGGTAATGAATCTCAAGAAAGAATGGGATTAGTCATCCATGAAAAAGACTTCGAGATATTAGAGAAAACTTCTGAAAGAGAGCGGTCTCCAATCTACAAAGTAGGAACCGTAACTGGAGATCATAGATTCACATTCCAGGCTGGCGACAATGAGCAGAACCCTATGGATGTGCATATGGATGATCTATTCGGAAGTTCGCCTAAGACGATATTGACTGACGATTCTCAGGTCGTAGAGTATAAAGCCATAGAGTATCAAGAAACTGATTTATATAAATATGTCAAGGATGTACTCCAAATAGAAGCAGTAGCATGCAAAGATTGGCTAACAAATAAAGTCGACAGATGTGTGGGTGGAAAAGTGGCTAAGCAGCAGTGTTGTGGACCATTACAATTACCACTCAATAATGTGGCAGTCATGGCATTAGATTATGAGGGCTGTCATGGGATCGCAACCTCTATGGGTCATGCACCTGTCGTCGGTCTCATCAGTCCAGTAGATGGTGCTCGTAATGCAATTACAGAAGCACTCACTAATATAGTCTGGGCACCACTGGCAGATGGCATTAGTTCAGTATCGCTATCTGCTAACTGGATGTGGCCTGCTAAGAACAAGGGAGAAAACGCCAGACTATATGAAGCGGTACAAGCCGTGTCAGAATATGCCATTGCATTGGGTATTAATATTCCCACAGGCAAGGATTCCATGTCCATGAAGCAAAAGTATAAAGACAAGGAAGTATTAGCACCAGGTACGGTGGTCATATCTGCTGTCGCTCATTGTAATGATATTAATAATGTCATAGAACCTGTTCTAAAAAAAGACGGTGGAGCCATCTATTATATCGATCTCTCAGGTGATGATTTTGCACTCGGTGGTTCGTCTTTTGCTCAGACAAGAAACAGGATCGGAAAGCAATCCCCTTCAGTCAAAAGTCCAGAGCATATTGTCAATGTGTTCAACACAATACAAGAACTGATCAAATCAAATCAAATAACCTCTGGTCATGATATCTCTGCAGGTGGAATGATTACATGTCTATTAGAAATGTGTTTCTCAGATAACAATATAGGAGCAAGCATTGATCTATCAGGCATAGAAGAAAAAGATATTATCAAGGTATTACTTTCAGAAAATACTGGACTGATATTCCAATCTAATGATGGTGATATCACCCATCAGTTAAAGGCTAAGAATATCGATTGTATTAAGATCGGTCAACCTGAGTCTTCTGATACCCTATCAGTGAGACATAACAGCAATGATTATACATTTAATATCCCAGAATATAGAGACACTTGGTACAAGACATCTTATATCTTAGACCAACAACAATCTGGTAAAGAAAAAGCTACAGAAAGATATCAGAACTATCACAAGCAAGCGCTAAAGTATACGTTCCCCACCCAGCATACAGGACTGCTTCCATTAATAGATCCTAGCAAGCCAAGACCTAAAGCTGCCATTATCAGAGAGAAAGGAAGTAACTCTGAGAGAGAGATGGCACATGCGATGTATATAGCTGGGTTCGACGTGAGAGATGTCCATATGACTGATTTGATATCAGGTCGGGAGACATTGGAAGACATACAGTTTATCGGTGCAGTCGGAGGGTTTTCTAATTCTGATGTTCTCGGATCAGCTAAGGGATGGGCTGGTGCATTTAAGTATAATGATAAAGCGAAATTAGCGCTGGAGAATTTCTTTAAGCGTGATGATGTACTTTCCGTGGGTATATGTAATGGCTGCCAGTTATTTATAGAATTGGACCTTATTAATCCTGAGCACGATCTTCCTTCCAGCATGACTTATAATGATTCTCATAAGCATGAGAGTGCATTTACTTCAGTTGTTATACAAGAGAATAATTCAGTGATGCTATCATCATTAGCCGGCAGTCGATTAGGTGTATGGATCAGTCACGGAGAAGGAAAATTTATATTACCGAAAGCAGAATCTGATTATAACATCGTAGGCAAATACGGATACGACACCTACCCTTCTAATCCTAATGGAAGCGAATATAATTCTGCCATGATCGCCAGTGCCGATGGTAGACATTTAGTGACGATGCCACATATCGAGAGATCTATATTTCAGTGGAATTGGGCTTACTACTCTGATGAGCATAAGAAGGATATTATCAGTCCATGGATCGAAGCATTTGTGAATGCGAGAAAGTGGATCGAGGAGAAGTAATTATCGGAATAGTAGTACTTAAGTAAAGCGTGCATTTTTTTTATACTTTCTTTTTAATGTTGACGGGATGGAGATAACTATTATAGAATTCCTCATTAATAAAACAATGTATTCCACAGTTCATTAATGGATCTTTCTCTGCGTTCAAGATGAAAAAAAGAAAGTCTTAATCTCTTGATAAAACTCTTATTTAATCAAATCGTACTCACTAATAAGTATGTCCGCTGGAATTCCAAGTACCTTATTAATTTGTCGTATCATCCTTAATGTTAATCTCCTTTTCTTATTTAGGACCTCAGAAGCTTTACTCTTACTACCTATGATATCAGCTAAGTCCCTGCTTCGAAGCTTGTTCTGTTCCATCTTAAACTTTATGACTTCAATAGGATCGGGATCAGGAAATGCAGGTTCTGTTTCTAATTCATAATTCTCTATTAACATGACCAATAGTTCTGCTTCCTTGAATGTTGGATCTTTTGGTTTTGAATCAAAAATTACCTCCAATCTTGCCAGGGCTTTTTGATATTCTTTTTCAGTTGAAAGGATTGTCCAGTTCATATCTCTAAAGCATTTATATTATCATATTCATTATGTGTGCCAATAAACCTTATCCATATAGTATTCAACTTAAAGCTTACTTTTATAACAAGGCGGTAATTATTTCCTTTGATATTAAAAATAAATCTGTTTTGCCCAATAGATCTACAATTAGAAAATGCAGTTAATAAATCCGAAGAATTTCCATAATTCCAACGCTTTAACTCCTTGTAAAGTATTAGGAGCTGATTTTCACAATCACCATGTTTAAGCCAAAATTCTCTTAGAGTCCTCTTGGATAGTATTCTCACAACCTAAAGGTATGGCATTTAGTTCTGATAAAGGGAACTTTTCTATTCTGAGGTAGAGTATTTACGTACTTATAAAAAAATAACACAAGTTCTATCAATTTTCTTACATGTAAATTTTCCATGATGATAGAAAGCAGACATCTATTAATGAGTATGCCTCTGGATAGGGATGCTCAGATATTCTATAACTCCCATTAAATCAATAACTTATATTAATATTTATTATTTAATATTCCAAATAATTGACTGAATTTGTCAAATATCGGGGTAATGCATCTACCGAATTTGTCATATTTTTTGGTCAGCTCGCCCACCTCCGAAAGTTATCGGAGTTCCATCATTACAAAATGACAAATGTCATCTTGTTGGTTTGCACCACCATTCTGTCTTGCCAAATTGCTTCCCCACTATTTCTTTTTATCCAGAACTTATGTTCTGGGCTATAAAGGTGTGGCACCTACGGCGCTATCCCCTTACTTCTGAACATCCCTGGATAATACAACAATCACAGTTCATTAATGGATCTTTCTCTGCGTTGAAGATGGAAAAAAGTAGTATGATAAAAATCACTTTAACAACTGATAAGCCACAAACGAAAATACATAGGCTAGAACCAGCATCAGAACAAACTGAAAACCAGCAAATTTCCAACTGTCTGTTTCTTTCTTGACAATAGCAACCGTACTCATGCACTGCAATGCAAAGACATAGAATAACAACAAGGAAATCGAAGTGGCAATACTGAATCGCTTAGCCCCTGTTGCAAAGACCTTCTCATTTCGTAATCGCTCAGTAATAGTACTCTCCTCTTCGGATCCGATGCTATAGATCGTAGATAAGGTCCCAACGAATACTTCTCTCGCAGCAAACGAACTTAATAGAGCAATGCTTATCTTCCAATCGTAGCCTAACGGCGCAATAGCAGGCTCGATAAGCTTACCCATATGTCCAAGATAAGAGTATTCCAGATCAAAGGACTCTTTGCTGATCTCTACATTGCTTGCAGATATCTGCTGTGCAATCTGGTACTGCTCATTGATGTAACTTTCGTCGTTAGGGGAGTTAGTAGATAAGAACCAGATGATGATCGAGATCGCTAGGATCACCTTACCCGCTTCTACAATGAATGACTTAGTCTTCATATAGACTGTCAAGAAAATATTTCTCCAATTGGGTGATCGATAGACAGGTAATTCCAATGACCAAAAAGGATTAGACTCCACCTGACTGCGTCGACTGTAATACCAAGCCACAGCGAGAGTAGCCACGAGGCCGAGAAGATATAATGACAATAATGCTAAGCCCTGATATCCAAAGAAAGAGCCTTTGTTAGCAGGGATAATCACCGCTATTAATATCGTATACACAGGCAATCGAGCACTACAGGTCATCAGTGGTGAGGCCATGATAATCGCCATTCTTTCCTTAGGGTCATCGATGACTCTTGTGCCCATAATAGCAGGTATAGCACATGCCCAGCTCGACATTAACGGAATGATACTCTTACCACTTAATCCAAACTTCCTGAGAAATGCATCAGAGATAAATGATATCCGAGATAAGTATCCTGTATGCTCTAGAAGACCCAATAAGAAAAACAATATGGCGATCTGAGGTATGAATATCACAACGCCTCCGATGCCCTGTATAATAGCATCAGAGATTAGATCTTGCAGCCAACTATTAGGCATCGATTCCTTGACCATAGTAGACAGGTGTGCCATACCGTTATCTATCCAATCCATCGGAAAGGCAGATAAGGTGAAAACTGCCTGAAAAACAACATACAATACAAATAAAAATATTGCTAAGCCATAAAATGGATGCAACAATATCTTATCCCAAGTCTTAGACTTCATCAGATAATCATGTACTTCGTCTCTCTCTATTGTAGATTTTACAATAGAAGAAATGATCTTTTGCCTTTTCAGAAAACTCTCTTGGACCAGCTCTGTATCTTCCTCTTTCGGGAAAGCAATTACCCTACGATATTGATTCTCGACGACATCATTTTCTATCGTATCATAGGCACTTCTGCAAACCGCATTAGGAACGTTAAAAGTGTAATTACTAATCAGATCGCTTAATTCTTCTAAGCCATCTCCCGTCCGAGAGTTCATCAGCACGACCTTACAACCTAATATATCAGACAACTTCTGACTGTCGATTAGAATCTTATGCTTTTCTAAGTCATCCTTATAGTTAACTATTAAAATCAGTGGTAACTCTAAATCTGCAATTTCAGAAAACAACAGCAAACTATCTTCTATCTGCATACCGTTAGCCACAAAAAGAACTGGATAACCATGCTCTGCATATCTGAGTATCTCTATCTTGGCAATAAGCTCTTCTGGGGCATTAGACCGGAGTGACTTAAGACCTGGTAGGTCTATCATCTCATATCCCTTATAGGTACCTATCTTTCTCTCTACTGTGACTCCGGAGTAATTCCCTATTTTCTGATTCATACCTGTGAGAAGATTAAATAGGGAACTCTTACCAGAATTAGGCTTGCCGACGATGGCTATGCTATTATGCTTAGCCATCGCTTATATTTTAACCAGATCTATACTTAAGAAATCAGACGCTCTCAGGCTCAGCATCTTACCGCCGACAGAGAAGTTAACCAACTTAGAGTATGTAGGGCTGTAGTTTTTGGTGAGTATAGTGCCGAGAGTGATACCATTAGCTAATAGGTATTTTCTAAATTTAATATGCCCATCTATTGCAACAACAATGGCTCTTTCCCCGACTGATATGTTAAGCTCTCCCAAAGGATATTGATTAGAACAGCAAAGAAAAATAATTATCTGGAATTAGTCTAAATAAATGTGGGTTATTTAGTGATGGTCGGTATATTCTGATTTATTGGGGCTGAATCAGGATTTATTAGGGCTGAATCAGGATTTGCGGGATTTGCGGGATTATGTGGATTTCAAATGATTAATAGTTCTTTCTCCTCGATCAAGATCAAAAAAGCTTATATGTGTTAGTTTGTTCAACACAGATGTGCTTTACCCCTGTTAGTAGAAATCAGGATAAATTATTTACTTTAGAGTCCATACCCAAAAGGGGCTTACCCTTCAATCTATGATAATTAAGAGCTGCAGCTATGCATTGCTTGAGTTCATGCTCTGGTAGCTCATCCTCTAACTTAAAAACGATGGCCCTCGTCGTCTCATAATTAAATGTATCTCCAAACACCTCCTTGAAAGTAAGTACTAACTTACTCGTACACTTAAAGTACATCGCATATTGATCAGGAGTTTTAGTTTTCCAATCCATCCTAATTGTGCTGCCTTTTTTCACCAGGTAACTTGGCTCACCCCATTTCAGAGCTTCTTCTATCTCTTCTATATTGCAATCTTTGGCGGTCTCCATTATCAATGCTCGCAGCTTATTCAATTTAGGTATAATATGTTTAGGGTATTTTTCCCATTTTTCTGGTACTCTTGGATCCTGATTAATCTTGAGATTATCATTAGGATTGTTATTGGAATTGATATTGATATTATTATTGCGATTGCGATTGGTAATAGCCATTCTCTTCTATTGTTTTATATATCATCAAAATACAGTTTACTTATCTTATCTTCGGAAAAACTATGTAAAATCTATTCTACAATGATAAAATTAGCATCACTTAAGGTACTTAGCTATTCAGTGATCTGCACGTTATAATTATGGATAAGCAACAAGCTATCATCATAAAGTCTATTCTCAAGCACCATTCTATAATCAACGATGAGATCGATGACCATATCGCTGTAGAGGAGCCATTAGAAATAAGCATAACGGCACTTAGATGTGTACCACCAGTCACCAATAAAAACATTTCTATCACCATGAGGACACCCTGTGATGATGTCGCATTAGCAATAGGATTTCTGTATACAGAGGGTATTATCAGATACGATGATACGATGACACATAGCTCTGAGACAGACAATCAGATAACCATAGAATTGCCCGACCGTGCAGACTTAGACTTAAGCAAAATAGAAAGACACTTCTACACCAGCAGCAGTTGCGGGGTATGTGGCAAGTCGAGCATAGAAGCTATATGGACACAGTGCCCGATAGAAATGCCTGCAGAAGCTCTCAGTGTCCATTCTCACATTATTAAAAATATACCCACTACTCTATCACAATCACAAAGCGTATTCCAGCAAACGGGAGGACTACATGCGGCTGCATTATATACGATAGATGGCAATATAATAGATATCAAAGAAGACGTGGGTCGGCATAATGCTCTCGACAAATTAATAGGTGCAGCGATACTGCGCAAGACCTTACCATTGCATAATAACTTGCTACTTCTAAGTGGCCGTGTCAGTTTTGAATTGGTTCAGAAGTCTGCGATGGCAGGTATCCGTATAATCACGGCCATAGGTGCTCCTTCCAGCTTAGCGATACAGTTAGCAGAAGAATTTGATATTACGTTAATTGGATTTTTAGGTAGAGAAAGATTTAATGTATATCATGGAGCAGAAAGAATTATATTTTAGAAATTAGAACAGAGTTAGAAATCATAAATCAAGAACATTGGACAAGAAGCAAATCGATAAAGCACTGACGCCTGATAAGCTCGAAGAGCTACAACTGTCATCAGCTAAAGAATCAGCGGCGGGTATCCCTGCTATACTATCTTCTGTCGGACACATCGTATCAGAGGTCGGCATACTGAGAGGTGGAAAGGCACTGCTGGATCTCAACCAAAAAGGTGGCATCGATTGTCCAGGTTGTGCATGGCCAGATCCTGATGATGATAGAAGTAAGATCGGTGAATACTGCGAAAATGGCGCTAAGGCGATTGCCGAAGAAGCGACTAAGAAAAAACTTACACCAGCATTCTTCCAGAAAAATAGCATCAGCGAATTAGCTCAGTTATCTGATTATGAGATCGGAAAGAAGGGCAGAATCGCCCAGCCTATGTACTTGCCTAAAGGAGCACAACATTATCAAGAAATATCATGGAAAGATGCATTTACAAAAATAGGGACTCATCTAAATAATCTAAATGATCCCAATGAAGCCATTTTCTACACCTCAGGTAGGACAAGCAACGAAGCCGCATTCCTATACCAATTATTTGTCCGAGCTTATGGGACTAACAATCTACCAGATTGCAGTAATATGTGCCATGAGAGCAGTGGCAAGGCACTATCTGATACATTAGGAATCGGTAAGGGATCTGTAAAGTTGGAAGACTTCTATCAGTCGGAACTCATCATAATCATGGGTCAGAATCCGGGTACTAATCACCCCAGGATGCTATCTGCTCTGGAAAGAGCTAAGAAAAATGGCGCTAAGATAATCTCAGTCAATCCTATCAAGGAAGCAGGCTTGCAGGGATTCATGCATCCACAGAAAATTAGTGGGCTGATGGGATCATCGACCAGTCTCACAGACCTCTATCTACAGGTGCAGATTAATGGTGATATGGCATTCTTACAAGCCTTAGCATTCTTATTATTACAGAAAGAAAGTGCAGGATGTCCAGACGTCGTAGATCATGAATTTATAAATGAAAAGACTAACGGTTACGATGCATATGTCGAACATATCCGAAGCTTAGATTTTAACGAATTAGTAAAGCAGTGTGGATTAGATAAGAATGATGTGATCGCTGCCGCAGATATGATCGCCGCAAGAAAAAAGATTATCATATGCTGGGCCATGGGTCTCACACAACACAAAAATTCCGTCAATACAATCAAAGAAGTTGTCAACATACTACTACTCAAAGGCAGCATAGGAAAACCTGGCGCAGGAACCTGTCCCGTACGTGGACATAGCAATGTCCAAGGTGATCGGACGATGGGTATCCATGAGAAACCAGCGACATACATATTAGACAATATAGAAAAGCACTATGGTATAGATGTCCCGAGAGAGCATGGATATGATACCGTAGCTGCGATAGAGGCCATGCATAGAGGAGATGGACAAGTGTTTTTTGGGATGGGAGGTAACTTCATATCTGCCACTCCAGATACAGCGTATACATCTGAAGCGTTACAAAAATGCAAACTCACTGTGCAAGTATCGACTAAGCTTAATCGGAGTCACTTAGTACACGGAGAAGAGGCGATTATACTCCCCTGCCTGGCTCGTACAGATAAGGATATCATAGATGGCGAATTACAATTTGTATCCGTAGAGAATTCTATGGGTGTCGTACACAGTAGTAGAGGTAGCCTCACTCCTATCTCAGATAAGCTGATGAGTGAAGCAGCCATCGTATGCCATTTAGCGAAAGCTACATTATCAGACTCCCCTATAGACTGGGACAAATATCTCCAGCACAACGATCATATCAGAGATGATATAGAGCAAGTCATTAAGGGCTTTAGTAGTTATAATGAGAGAGTCAGAGTACTTGAGGGGTTCTACCTCCCTAATTGCGCAAGAGATAATCACTATGAGACAGAAAGTGGTAAGGCAGAATTTTCAGTTTCTCATACCGAGCAGAACCAGTTAGCAGATGACGAATACCTGATGATGACCATCAGAAGTCATGACCAGTTTAACACAACAATCTATGGGCTCAATGATAGATATAGAGGAATCAAAAATGAACGCCGAGTCATATTCATGAATCCAAAGGACATGAAAGAAATAGGATTGGAATCTAATGACATCGTCGATCTATACAACTACCGAGATAACCGAGAGCGGAAAGCCCCTACATTCGTCGTCGTTCCTTACGATATCCCTCGGAAATGTGTGGCGACTTACTTCCCGGAAGCTAATGTATTAGTCCCGATCACACATAAGGCGGACAAGAGCCATACCCCAGCGTCTAAGTCCGTAATTATCAAAATAAGGAGGCGAGATTCTTAAAAACTGCATATATTGTCATACGATTCCAACAATTAATCAAATACCTAGTTATCGGAATATGCTACATCACACAATATATCACCTCTCTGACTCAGCTGATTGGGTTACATTTATCCACGGAGCTGGGGGTAGCAGTTCGATATGGTATAAGCAGATTAGGGATTTCAAGGAACAATTTAATGTTTTGCTCATCGATCTTAGAGGGCATGGCGGCTCTAAGAAACCGATCTATCAGACACTTAAGAGGTACACCTTTGATGTGATCGGAGATGAGGTCATCGAAGTTATGGATAAACTTAAGATAGAGAAAACACATTTTGTAGGCATTTCTATGGGAACAATCGTCGCCAGAGATATCACAGAAAGACATCCAGAGCGAACCCAAAGCTTAGTCTTAGGCGGTGCCATCATGAAGCTTAATATCAAAAGCCAAATCCTACTCAAAGGCGCCAATGTCCTCAAGTCTATTATCCCCTATCTAATTCTATACAAGATCTTAGCGATCGTTGTGATGCCGAGAAAGAATCATAAGGAATCCAGAATCCTTTTTGTCAATGAAGCTAAGAAACTGTATCAGAAAGAATTTATCAGATGGTTCTCATTAGCTTCTCAGGTAAATCCATTGCTTAAGTTCTTCCGAATCAAAGATAACGGTATCCCTACCCTCTACATCATGGGAGAGGAAGATCATATGTTCTTACCATCTATCTCTAAGCTGGTCAAAGACCATACAAGTTCTCTACTACATGTCATTCCTAACTGTGGTCATGTGGTGAATATAGAGCAGCCTGCAATATTTAACTCTACGGCGATTGCGTTTTTGCGGGGGGCTAAGTAGATAGTGCCACTAACTTAGAAATCCGGGTCGACAAAAGCACAAATTAATACGAGTGCAATCACAGTCATCATTCTACTCTGAATACCACAATAACAAGTGGATTCCATGACGAACAGGAAATCCTAAAAGCACGTGATCTAAGATCCACCACAGTTAAGTCAATACCGAAAATCTAATTTTCCCTACCGATAATCCAAAATATCGACCGTTCGTCATTTTATCCTGAAATATGACGCTATATGTATAGGTGATGTAGTCATTATTTCTTATTATAGTGGTTCTTTACTTTATCCCCCTAATGATACAGTCTATAAGAGGTGCATGGCCCGTGAGGTTATGTGCTTGCATTCGTATGCATGGTAAGCGCTGCTGGTAGCTTAGATGCATCTACATGTATCAACAAGTTTTATACTTGCATAGGTGGAAGTTTTAACATATTGATTATGGATGGATTGTACGATTTGGGATCGGGGTATAGGTAGTTATCTGTAAATTAAAAGATAAAATAAATGTAGGGAACCTCTATAAACCATAAATTCTCTTAAGATTTTAGCTATTGGCTATAGTGATAGCAATCCATTTTATTAAATCTTTGATTTCTCTTATAAACTAAGACTAATTAGGTGAATGCAATCT
>Ga0114957_1000500_pt1 | contig 49925 bp, 20 predicted proteins | sample BantaG_FD_87175 | JGI IMG/M metagenome (GOLD analysis project Ga0114957, IMG submission 87175) | Marine algal microbial communities from Bantry Bay, Ireland - BantryBay_4 metaG | ecosystem: Host-associated > Algae > Red algae > Unclassified | place: Bantry Bay, Ireland | collected 2014-11-21 | reverse complement strand
TTTAGAAGTTTTGACCCATCTTTAGATGGTAATCATAGGGTATTTCCTAAAATTTCCGATATTATTGATAATACACAAACACAAGGAGAGATATTACCTCAAGTGTCTAGAAATATGAAGTTTAGGTTGACTTCTCGTGATTTTAATCCAGCGGGAGGTGCTGTGTCTTGCGATGAGGTAGATATAACTGTGGATGACACAGTCGGCCCTTTTGATGTCACCTCACAATCAACGACCACCAACTGGGTTGCCAATGGAGCCAATACTGCTACCATCACCTGGAGTGTTGCGGGTACTAGTTCGATTTGCTCCAATGTGGACATCATCTTTTCCACTGATAAAGGGCTTTCATTTCCATATACCTTGGTTACAAATATTCCCAATAATGGAAGCTACGTTTTAACCATTCCAAATTTACCTACTGAAATTGGGAGAATAAAAATTAGATGTTCAGACAATTACTTTTTCGATATCAATGAAGCGGACATCACTATTACTTCAACTTGTGATGCTGTGGCAGTTAGCTTTTCACCAGATACGGATGTTACAGCGATAGAAGGTAGTAGTGGATTAAACCTATCTTTGGGTGCAGACTTTGGAGCTTCCATAAGTACTTTTGCAGGAAGCATTGAAAATAGCGACCCTCAATCAAGTCTAGCCGTTGCTGACAATTCTGGGAGTTGCTTAAATTTTAATGGTAATTCAGTCCAATATGATATGTATACATTTCAGGTATCTAGTTCTGGAACTCATACATTCAGTAAGCCTTTTGGAAATGGGTCAGGCTTAGTAATGAATATATATGAAGGATCCTACAATCCAGGTTCACCGTGTACCAACTTTGTTGCAAGTTCAGGAACTTTTAGCGGAGGGAGTGTTTCAATCAGTAATTCTGTTTCCGCAAGTTTAACTTCTGGCATAGCATATACTTTTCTAGTAAGTTCATTTGATACAAATAGTCCAAATCTTCCATCTTCATATGATATTACCCCGTCTCCTACTGTCTTTGATGGGTCACCACCACCACCTACTGGATTTAGCTACACATATGTCGCAGTCAATAATGCGACAGGCAACGTAGCTGCAATCAATGCCAACTCAAACTTTACTGCCTTAACTCCAGGAACATATACTGTTCATGGACTTTCTTACCAAACATCTAATAGCATCACATCATATATTGGAGGTAGCTTTAGTGCCTTTCAAACAGATGTTTTCAATCTTATAGTTTGTGGTGCTTTTAGTACTAACACGATTACCTTGACTATTCAAAGCAGCGGTAATTGTCCTCCAAATTACGCAGGGGGTAATGCATTGAGTGTAACAGAGACAGGTGTACAAGATTATGAAACTGATGGTGCTATAGAGTCTACGCAGATAATAAATGCTTCAGCTTCGGTGGATTATGATTCAGGTACAAGTATCACGCTGGATACTCCATTTGAGGTGAAGCAAGGCGCTACTTTTCATGCCTTTATAGATGGTTGTGCGGGTGCTATGTTGAATGAAAATTCAGAAGACGAAGATAATAAATAATAGCTCCAAATTTTGGGGCCGTCAAGGTTCAGATTGCGGCGAAAAGCCTGCCTTCTGTACTTGACCGCGTCATACGCTATATCCCTTTTTTTGCAAAGCGAAACAAAGGTATACCGCTTCTACCGCTCGTCCCTGGCGCGCTCCGCTTGCATTGCTTGGCTGTTCGCCGCGCCCATTTTTAGTGGAGAGTTGATAGAGGATAGTTGATAACCCCGTTTTGATGCCTACCATTTTTGTTATGCCTATATTTATTGTACAACCAAAATATTACCTGTTGCGAGGACTTGTCCTTCACTGCGGATTATAACCTTATAATTTCCATTTGGGAAATCTCCTACTTGCACATTTTGCGTATATAAACCTGCTGCAAAATTTTGCGAGGGTATCTTTCTGATCAACTTTCTATCCATATCGTAGATCGATACCTCTAATAAAAATGCTTCTTCCAATGCAATTTGGATTTGCACCAGATCACTAGCTGGATTAGGATGAATACCCATGATCTTAAATTTATTTAGCAATGTGTTATTAGTGCTTGTCATGAATGGATCTGGTGGTGCAGGTGTATCTTGATTTAGCTTTTCTTCGCTCGGTGAATTGTTTTCTGTCAATTTATTTTCTGTATCCTGCGTGAAATAAGCGGCTGCAAAGGTTTCTGTGGTGCGTAGGCCAGTGACCTCTGAATAAAAATAATCTGCCTGAACCCTATCTTCCTTGATATCTAAAATATAATATCCATGCTGATCTAAATCTACATATCTCATGTGCGGATTTGGATTGACCCCATTATTGGGAACGGGTTTATTGATTTGAAATTCTAATCCGTTAGCTAAAATTGGATTTACATTTTCATTGAAGTTTTTTGAGCTGATACTTGGGGTGGTAAACTCTACACAAATAGATCCAACTTGCGTTTCTCCATCATAGTCTGGGCTATCATTGCTCACTCCTGCAAACTGTGGGTACGCCGAAGGTCGCTTACTGACATCAAATGCCATACTCACATGGGCATCCCCAGTCAAGATGACTACATTGTCAATATCATTATCCTTGACGACATCCAAAACTCGGTCTCTTTCGGCTGGATATCCATCCCAGATATCCAGAAAGCTGCTTTCTACTGACTCATAACTCGCACCGAAACCAAAATCTGCAGCAAAGCCTATATTAAACTCTGAAAAGACTACTTGGTTTCCTATGATTTTCCATTTAGCATCAGAGGACACTAGTTGAGTGAATAGCCATTGTCGTTGATCACTTCCTAATATAGTTCTTGTGACACTATTCAAAGCAGGATCGGCAATATCTGACAATTGCTTATCACGACCCTCTAATCGAGTGTCTAACATGATGAGATCGACTAAATCACCATACTGTACTTTTCGGTATACTTTCATATCTGCGGTTTCGCGTATCGGCATCCACTCGAAGTAAGTTCGCTTGATCGCTGCTTTTCTATCCACCCAACTCCCTTCAGATGCGCCGTGATTTTGAGCACCATTTTCATATGCATCATTGGCTGCTTCGTGATCATCCCATACGGCTATGATGGGATGCTGTTGATGCATTTTGATCAGCTGCTCATCCAGTCTGTAGGTAGAATATCTGATTCTATATTCATCTAGGCTTACAATTTCCTGTTCTGGAAGTACTGGACGTTCATCATATAAATTTTCATCTCCATTTTCGCGATCTGGATATTCATAAATATAATCCCCCAAGTGAACTATCGCATCTAGATCATTTCTTTCTGAGATTCTTTCGTAGGCATTAAAATATCCTGCTTGATAATTACTACAAGACACCACCGCAAATCTAAGATGATTGACATCAGAGGACGGTACGGTCTTAGTCCTTCCAATCAGTGAGTATTGATCATTATATTTGAAAGTATAGTAGTATGTAGTCCCAGGATCTAGTCCAGTAACATCTACCTTTACAGTATAATCCTGATTGACCGAGGTGCTTACAGTACCTGAGGCAACAACATTTTTCAAACTAGGATCGCTAGCCATTATCCAATCTACCTGTGCAGATTCTCCAATAATCTCAGGCGTGACTCTAGTCCAGATCACCACCCGATCTGCTAGTGGATCTCCAGATGCTATCCCATGAAAGAAGGGAGCTAAATTTTCTTGAAACCTGCGTGGATCACCATCTCTAGAATTGACTAGTGTTTTGTCTTGCGCAAAAGAGGTCGCACAAAGGATGCAAAAGAAAAGTGATAGCGTTAATTTAGGCATAATCAAGCGTTTGAAGTTTAAACGATGGACACTACCATAGGTTATCAATAGAATACGTTATCATTTGGTTAAAAGCGGAGAGTTAGCGGCTATATCAGCCATTTTTCTAGAATGCAGGCTCCTTCCCTGGAGCTAAATCTATGGTATAGGCATGTTCAATCCATTTTTTATAGAGTTGATTCTTTTCTAAGATGTCCTTGTTCCCGAGGATGATCAGCTGTTTCCTTGCTCTAGTGAGGGCCACATTCAGTTTTCGGTCAATGCCTTCTTCATTCAATGATACCATACTGTCCAATTGGAATACATCATTGGTGCAAAGTGAGATGATGATAATATCTCTAGCCCCACCTTGATACCGCTCTACCGTATCAACCATGACCTGCTCATAGTCGAGCTTCATTTCTTCGAAGTGGTTTTTTAAACAGGCGATCTGCGCTCTGAAGGGAGTAATAATTCCGATAGTGTCTTTCGAAATATTTACATTATTGATCTGATATAATTTTTTCAGGTATGTAAGTAGTTCTCCTACTTTTTGTGCTTCGTGGGTGTTCATTTTTGGATTTCCTGAAAACTCAGGTTGCGTATTTATAAATACTTTACGTTGAGTAGCAAGAATATTCCAGGGACTTTCACCTTCCGTTCGCAGAGCCAAGACCTCCGTTTGATCCATTCCCCGACTTGGCAGAAGTTCTAAAAATCCATGGTAGAACGTTTCACTGGGGAAGGCCATCAGCTCTGCGTGACATCTCCCTTGTTCACTTAGGTTCGCGTAGGCATGATTCCATTCTTGATCTTGTAGTCGATGATACATCCTTTCAAAATAGGAGTCCCTCAAATCCTTCAATCCGATTTTCTCTAGATGTTTGTTATCCACTTGGGTAAAAGTTTTTCTTTGGGCAACTACCGCTGGCAATTGTTTATGATCACCAATAAGGGTAAAATGCTTAAAGTAAGGTAAGATTCCCAGCATCATAGGTTCTAGTATTTGGCTGGCTTCGTCGATGATGCATCTATCAAAATTCTTGAGGGTAAAGAGCTCTACCTTACCAAGTATACTTGCCATAGTTCCAACTACAATTCGCTTACTCTTAATAAAATCTGACAAGGCTGCCCTGGTTTTAAAATCTTTCATCCTATTTGACAAGAGACTATCGGCATACTTTGGATCAGAGGCATACTTTGATCCGATTCGAATATATTCATTCTGTCCTAGACCATCGATTGATTGTAGAGCTCCACAGATCTCATCTACTGCTCGATTGGTGTAGGCCATAAGTAGGATAGACTGGGAAGAATTATGTAGGAAGTGCTGTACCATATTTTTCAACATTACACTCGTCTTACCTGTGCCTGGTGGACCCCATAGTAAGAAGTAATCTTGTGAAGCAATGGCCTTGTCAAACACACCTTGCTGGATAGGAGTCAATTCTTCGCAAACATATTTTTGGCTTGGTTGAGCCTGGCGTGGTGCTTCTAGTCCAAGAATCAGTTTCTTTTTCCTCTCGTCATGCCCCATAAACTGGTACACCGATCTATACATATTATTGAAGCCAGTGTCTAATTTGTCAAGCTCTGCATTCCAGTTTTTATTTGCCTCAAATATGGAGATATTAGATTGCTTGGCTCTTAATCTTATCGACACTTCAGTAGCATTGATATCAACTAGCGTGCACTTAAACATCTGTTCTTTGAGTACATTGGTTTCCATCTCTCGATAAGGATATAATACTACTAAATCTCCTTTTCTAAAATTGGCCAGCCTATTCGTAGATTCCGTTCTCTTAAATGTGAGAACAGCCTCATCCATTGCAGCCGCTTCAGGGCTGATCAATTCTAATTTTTGTAGGATGCTGAAAACTTCTTCCTTGATACGTAGTGAATGTCTCCAGAGAGAAGATAAACCTCTACGCTGATGTGCATTGTCTTCACCCAGCTTAGAGATTTTTTGTTCTCTGGCAATGAAGCCTAACCACACCAAAAAATAAGTCTTTTCAAAGTTAGAAAATGAGGCACTTAATTCTTCATAGGCTTGTAAATCACTCGCCTCGTAGCCAGATACTTTAATTAATCTTTCGGTAGATAGTACGCTGTCTAGAGTACTCAGGGCCAAATCATTATTTGGTAACAGCTGGCACAGTTTCTCCTCCAAAGCTAGCATGTTATTCCTGATTTGAATGGCCTCCATCTGGGATGCGTTGGAAGGTGTAGCATAGCGCAGTGAGCGTTCTACTAGTGCAGAATAAAGTATATAGTTCATAGACTTGACCCTAGTCCCATATACCGATCTGACCAATAAATCATACAAAAGTGTTTGTATATAGTGGTTGGAATTGATCCCGTCGTGATTCGGTTTGAATATCTTGCCACTTTTCAATTCAATGATAGAGTTAATATCATTGTCTCCTAAGGCCAAAGCATCTAGCCGCCCTTGTATTCCATATTTTTGAGAATAAAATGAAGGCTCAAGTACTAGCGTATTAGGATCAATGTCCAAGGCCAGTAGATTTTCGGAGATCACTTTCTGTAGATTTAAAAAGTGAGTTCTGGCTTTATCTCTAATCTCCATAAGTGTTGAATCATCCATCAAAGCAAATGCTAAGGGATTAAGTTTGAATACTTTGATAAAGAGTTCGTCAAAGTTGGCCTCTTTCTGATTAACCAGCTCATCTAAAAAGAAGTTTGCTATGTTTCCAAGCATCAATGCAGGAGAACTTGTAAATCGTTTCAGTTTATTGAGCAAGTGCAAATCTGGTTCTGTTCCATAGCTTTTGAAGCAGTTGGCTACGGCTGTGACATCCATCAGATAATCAGGAAGTACTACAAATGCTCTGGGTCTACAAATACCATCTTGATCAATTTCTACATCTATTAGGTTAAGTGTAATTGGTAGCTTAAAAACTGCTTTGATTAAGTGAATCGTTGGATTAAAATTCTCATTCCTATCGCTGAGATTGTAAGCCACATATACTTCTTTACCTGTCTCTGTAGTAGCTATAAATTGTTCTTTGCCCTCTAAGTCTTCGATCAGAACTACTTCTAATAGTGAAACGAATGACTTGATCTCAATCTTGCGATCTAGTAATGGTGTTCTGTAGCTGGTAAAGGGCTCTAAACCTATTGGTACAGATTCTTCATAGATTAGGCTGACTAAGTTGGATAATATTTTGTACCCCAATTGTGTAATGTCTGCAGCATCGTAGTCATCCAATCGCTGATAGGCTTTGCGAAATATATGTGTTTCGTATTGTAGCAAGCCTGGTACTCTATGTTTTTGGCAGATGTATGCGACCTTAGAAAAGAGGGTTGAAAAGTGTAGGTGTTCTTCTGAGGTTTGTTTGGAAAACAATTGCTGGAGAAGGTTGTATTGGATTTGTATGACGTCTTTATCTTCTAGTTGAGTTTGCTTTTCGATGAGCTCTTCTAGTTCTGAATAGAATAATGTGGGGAGTGAGACCTGATCCATCTTCAAAAGTAAGGAAATGATTTTGTTGGTAGGAGGCAATATGACATGATTTTAAAGAAAATCTAGCCAGTTAAGTAATTATTGGTTCGATAATATGCACGGCGCACTTTAAGTTGCGCCATTTCAGAGGCTCGTATACTAGACTCAACATTACAAATGGCGATGCCCTATGCTAAGTTGTTTAACCCCGTTGGGGTCTTATAATAATGTCTGCGATAACCGCCCTGAAAGGGCTATCACAAATTAGCGAGGGGTAACGCCCCGCGTATTTTGGTAATTAATCATTGAGTCCTGAAAGGGCGAAACACCTAGTTGTGAAATAATTCTTAGGTTGATAAATCCACGAAATGGTAATTTGTTTAAATCTTAGGTTGTATTGGGCTAATCAATTTGTCACGATTTTAAAGAAAATCACGCCAAATTGGATCTTGCTATTCTATGAAGCCCCAGATTTCCAATCCAGGGCTATTGATATTGCACCTCATCTAGTCAGCTAGGCAAGTACGCTGTAGTGCTGTTTTCTACTTATTTGGGTAAGATAGAAATATTGCATAAAAAAAGCCGATGCTGTGTAGCATCGACTTTTAAATATCTTAGAAAATCTTAGAAAATCTTTGACTAAGCAACCTCTTTCACGATTGACGCGAAAACTTCTGGGTTGTTCATAGCTAAATCTGCTAATACCTTTCTATTTAGTCCAATTTCCTTTTGAGAGAGACCGTGCATTAATTTTGAATAAGTAGTACCGTTTTGTCTAGCGGCTGCATTGATTCTAGCGATCCAAAGCGCTCTGAAAACACGCTTTTTGTTTTTCCGATCGCGATAAGCGTAAGACCAACCTTTTTCTACTGCGTTTTTAGCTACAGTGTAAACATTTGATCTAGCTCCAAAGTATCCTTTGGCAGCTTTTAAGATTTTTTTTCTTCTTTTTCTGGAAGCGACAGAGTTGACTGACCGTGGCATAAATAAATAATTTTAGTTCAATACAGAGGCTATATGCTCTTCAAGTCCTGTATTCTCGTTAAAAAATAATGTCTAGATGCAAAGTAATGCCTTGATTCTCTTTTCATCTCCTTTACAATGGACGATAGTAGAACCAGTAAGCCTAAGCTTTGCTTTTTTGGAACGCTTACGCAGAAGGTGTCTTTTACCTGCTTGGTAGCGCTTAATTTTCCCTGAACCAGTAACCTTGAATCTCTTCTTGGCACTAGAGTGGGTTTTCATTTTAGGCATTGTAATGTATTTTAAATGTCTATAAATAGCTCTATTTGCGAGAGCGAGTGCAAAGATAGGCAAATAGTACTAATATTTCAACGTGCAAAAGGGGCTATTTTGATGCAAAAGCGGACTTTATTGCAATTATGAGTTATGGATTATGGATCATGAATAGAAATAAGGGTTAATCTTGGGGGGGGTGAGCTCTTTGTGTCAGGGGTGGGAAGTGTGCGACCGATAGGGAGCAGTCCCGAGATTTTTTATAGGGACGGGAGCGAAAGCGGACCACTGGACGGCCCGCCGCTATACCTTTTCCACACACTTTTGTGGAGAAGGTATAGCGGGACACCCAAAAAATATTACTGTACGATAACTTTCTCGTTACCTATGATCTGACCGTCTGCATTGATCTGCAGAAAATACATACCTGCTGATAAGGGAGCTGTAGACATGGTAAATTCCAGCTTACCCTGTCGCCTTGGTTTACCATCATGAATAATATGAACAAGACGACCTTGTGCATCTACAATACGAATATTCAAGTTAGCCACATCATATATTTCAAATACAACTTTAAAATCATTCACGGTAGGATTTGGGTAAGCGTCTACTTGAATAAAATCTTCACGAATGCTCTGAGTAGAAACATCCATCAATGGACGTGCCATTTGCGTCAACCATCCTGCTCCTCTGGCACCTCCAGTCCCGAAAGAAGATTGTGTCCAAACCATACCTGGATTAGCAAAGTCTCGCTGAGCCATGGAATAATCTCCCCACCGCTCAAATGAAAAATTATCGTCTGACAATTCATTTATATAATTAGAGCCCTCTTTTAAGGTAAGTGGATCAGAGTACTCCCCTGGTTGCTCAAAATATACTGCTGAGTGACCAGGAAAACGGCTAAGGCCCGTATGAGAAAACAAAATTATTCCATCCGTTTCATCTGGGTCAATACCCGTGTAGGCGATACTTGGATAGCCATAGTCTTCATCATCATTACTGATAATATTAGCGGTAATGCTTGGAGCGGTAGATACATTGCTGACTGTCCCATGAAAAATACCTGCACGGCCGTTGTCAAAATCAATGGAGTTACCAACAAACTCAATACGATCTCCCAACAAATATCCATCTAAGATCCGCGCATCATTGGTAGCCAAAGGCGCGCCTACTTGTGCACCATCTGGAGCCACACCATACTTCAGATCTGATTGAAGTACATCTACACTTAGGGTGGCGACATCTTGTGTCCCGCTCAAGTGTATCAGAAAGATGGAGTCGTTTTCAATGTCAAAATTTCTATTGCTCATGAAGTAAATCTCATCCCCTGCATCAGCAGTAGATGGTCTGATGGGACAAACATTTCTGAGTCGGTTACCATTAAAATTAATCTCTTGCCAAAGCGTCGCGTCCAATTCTTGACCAAGGTATCCTTCTTCTTTATTGATTTGATAAATAATCGTTCTAGCAAATCCTTCCTGCCAAGATTCTCCATCTCGGATAGAATTTAGCGTTAGAAAAAATTCATTGTCCGTATAGGTTATCATTGGGTAGTCTGACCACTGTCCATTATTGTTTGGATCACCAGTCAAGCTGTATAAGTTCCAATTTCCTGCAGCATCATTCGTTTCTGAAAAAGCAATTACGATGAGCGTAGAGTTTGAGGTATTCCCAGCGAGCCATGACATGATGTATCTGTCAGCGACTGGATCATAGATCGCTCTTGGATCGAACATCCCAGCAGCAGAGCCAAGCGAAGATGCAAAATCATTCAGCGTTGTAGCAAACTGGATCGGTCCAACAGGAGGCTTTACCAAAATGTTACTATTTGCCACGCCAAGCAACTGCATCTCCTTATTCACGGCAAAACTAGGGTCAAGCGGAATACCGCCAGTATTTCCCTTGAGCGATGTTTCGATGGTAGGCTGATCGGTTAGATTACGACTAACGATAGCTTGAGATTTGCGTCTTGGGTAAAGTGCTGCACTCTTCTGTTTTTGTATCGCTAGTTTATCTCTATACGAATTTCCACTTGGAGGTGGTGCTATTAGTTGTCTAAGGTTGGCATTGAATTTATTCTCTATTGCTAGTGGATCTACCTTGATCGCATTCAATCCAGTTACTTTACGTTTCTCAAAAGTCAACTCTTGAGCATTTAATAAAAAGGGAATTGTGATAAAGGCAAATAATAAAATGACGTTTCTCATAGAAGCTTTCTTTTTTTGTTCATATACTACACTAAATTAACACCTAAGTCTTAACAATTCTACTATTTCTGAGAATTTCTTGGATGTTAAGTAAGTATTTGACTAAATGATTCCAATCCTTTTAATAATTGGTACAAAATCACTAAATGATAATAATGCTCTTTGAAAAATGTAGCTTACAATAAGTCTAAAATCCTTGAAAATTCCTGTAAAGTAAAGTCTGGGTTGATAGTTCTTAACATATCAGCTTCCTCTTCCTTTCCTTGCATGAGGACTGTTTTCATGCCTAGGGCCTGTCCAAATTGGATATCGGAAGCGGAATCTCCCACCATCAAGCTTTTAGAGAAATTAATGTTAGGGAATTTTTTCTTTGCGTAGATACCCATAGCTGGAGATGGTTTTCGACAATTGTTGGTATCACTGGCTAATTCTGTGCAACTAAAGATGGCATCTACCCTACCGCCTTTTTTTTCAATTTGCTGCTGCATATATACATGCACTTGCTCCATTTGCTCATAAGTCATCAGCTCTTTTCCAACACCTTGCTGATTGGTAACAATAATAATTTTATCTGTCTTTTTGCTGAGTCTAGGAAGTGCGTCTAGCACGCCTGGTAGAAATTTGAATTCTTCGATCGACTGAACATACTGACCAGGTAATCGCCGATTGATCACTCCATCACGATCTAAAAATAGAAAAGGAAATTTTCTGCTTAGCATTTTTCAGGCCTGTTTTGTAAAAATTCGCTTCTCCACCAATTCACAAATAATATGGCCTACCGTGATATGTGCTTCTTGAATGCGCGGTGTATGTGAAGAAGGAATATTGAGCAGAAAATCACAATTAGTAGCTAGTTTTCCACCTGTCAACCCTGTCATAGCTACCGTGATCCCGCCCTGTACTCTAGCCATATCCATCGCTTTGATGATGTTCATAGAATTACCTGAAGTAGAAATCCCTACGAGCACATCACCCATACGCATTTTGGCTTTTACCAATCTAGCGTAGACCTCGTCAAAACTATAATCATTGGCTACGGAAGTCATATACGAACTATTGACATGAAGTGCTTCTGCATAAAGTGGATCACGGTCTAGCAAGAAGCGACCAGAAAGCTCGGCGGCTAAATGCTGAGCGTCCGCTGCACTGCCCCCATTACCACAAAAGAAAATCTTTTTATCCGCCTTGAGCGCTATAGTACAAACCTCAACCACCTGGTCGATCACAGCGATCAACTTATCATTTTCTAGTAAGCTCTGCTTTGTAAGAATGCTTTGCGTGAGAATCTCTTTTATTTCAATAGACATATGGAATATACTGATTTTTTGTACGGGTAAAGATTCACAATTTATCGATGGCATCCATAAAATTTGCCCACGAAAATTCTTTCTTCTTAACTTTTACGCCCTCTACAAAATTAGCCATTCTATTATGCTGATAAAAGTCGTAGATGCTGAGTGCTATATCGTCAGAATTGACTTGCACCACATACCCATTTTTTTGGTGTGTCACGATCTCTGGTAGACCACCAACATTCGTTACCAACATGGGCTTTTCAAAGTGATATGCAATCTGGGATATCCCACTTTGCGTGGCCGTAATATAAGGCTGTACTACCAAGTCTGCAGCACAGAAGTATAGATGTACTTCCTCATTAGAGATATATTTGGCATGTAAAATAATGTCATCACCTAGACCAAGTGCTCTAATTCTAGATTCGTATTTCTCTTGATCTTCATAGTACTCTCCTGCTATAATCAGCTTAACACCTAAGCTTTTTACTTTTTCGTGTGCCATAGCTTCGATTAAGAGGTCCAATCCTTTGTAAGCTCTAATAAAACCGAAGAAGAGTAAATAGGATTGGTCAGGATCTAGGGCTAGTTCTTTCTTAGCTTGAATGGAGGGCACTACGTCTTTATACACATCATAAATCGGATGAGCGGCAAAGCCTACCTTCTGATCCGTGATAAATCCCTGTAATTCTTCTCCAACTGCTTTAGACATGACAATAAATGCATCGCATGACTTTGCAAAATATCGCGCTAGTGTAGTATCGCCCAGCCGTCTTTCATGCGGAACGATATTATCAATCAAGCCCACCACTTTAGTCGTCTTTCGGTTCGTAACTTGTCTTAATATTGTCCCTAAGCTCGGACCCATAAAAGGAATCCAAAAGCGGCAGATGATGAGGTCAAAGTTTTGCTTTGCTATTTTTTTTCCTGTGGGAATCCAGTTTAGCGGATTAACACTATTGATGCAGACCTCTATATCTAAGCCTTCTGGCGCCGAATCTTCTGATAGTTGTGTCTTACCCGGGAAAAAAATAGATGGATACTGAACGGAAAAGGTACAGATTTTTACTTGATGACCAAGCGAAATATAGGCTCTTGCCAATCTTTCATTGAAAGTAGCTAAGCCGCCTCGGAGTGGATATGCTGGACCAATGATGCAAATTTTTTTGCTCATTATACATCCGCATTTACATCTTCTTCAACGGGCGTAGATTTGACACCTATCTTTTTATCAACAGCATAGTGGTTTCTGTTTGGTGAATTTCTAGACACTAATTCTGCCAAGAATCCAGTAACAAATAACTGGGTACCCATGATTAAGGATAGAATTCCGAAATAAAATAAAGGACGATCTGTCATCCCATATTCGTAGTGAAATACTTTATAGAAACTTAATGAAGTAAGAATAATAAAACCTATGACAAAAAATATGGTCCCTAAGGTGCCCAAAAAGTGCATGGGTCGTTTGCCGAATTTACCTACAAAAGTAATAGACAATAAATCCAAGAATCCTGTAATCAATCTCCCTGCTCCAAACTTAGAGTATCCAAATTTTCGCTCTTGGTGTTGAACTACTTTTTCACCTATACGATTGAATCCTGACCATTTTGCCATGACTGGAATATACCGATGCATCTCACCGTATACTTCTACACTTTTGACCACTTCTATTCTGTATGCTTTGAGTCCACAGTTAAAATCGTGTAGATCTATACCACTGATCATGCGTGTAACCTTATTGAAAAACTTTGATGGTATTGTCTTGGAAAGTGGATCGTGTCTTTTCTTTTTCCAGCCTGAGACGATATCATATTTTTCATTGATGATCATGTCGTAGAGTGCTGGTATTTCGTCTGGACTATCTTGTAGATCAGCGTCCATTGTGATCACGACTTCTCCTTTCACATGCTCGAAAGCAGTGTTGAGTGCAGCCGCTTTACCGTAGTTTCTTCTGAATTTAATGCCTCGAACTGATTTATTTTTGCGGCGAAGCTCTTTGATCACAGACCAAGATTTATCTGTACTCCCATCATCTACCATCATGATCTCATAAGAGAAATCATGATCATGCATGACTCTAGCAATCCATTCCTCTAGGTGAGGTAATGATTCCTCCTCATTAAAAACTGGTATAACTATGCTTAAATTCATTCTTTGTTTCTCCAAATAAATCCAATAATAACCGAGAATATAAATCCAATAATAACCTCTAAGGCTAACGAGAATATAGTTCTAGAAATACTTACTGCTTCTTCTATCGTCACTGGTGCCACACTATTGGTTCGGCCTGGTTTCCCTTTAGGTTGAATTTCAGGAAAGTGTTCTATTAAATATGCAGAACTGAGTTGGAATAAGTCTTGATCGATGTATCTAAATAACACGTATTCAAACACCGCAAAAATAGTACTTGCCACTATAAAAGTAATAAAGGCAGGTCTGATCCAACTTACTAAAACCGTTTTGTCTTCCATCATCCCCCTACTTTTGCCTACCGCTATCCAAGCACAGACAATATATATGGGATACCTTAAAGACTTAACGAAAGGATTAACTATCAGTTGCTTTTCCGTAAAATAAAGGAGCATATACAGGCAAATAGCTAAAATAGCAGCTATAAAGCCGTAATGAGTGGATTTATTCATGTATTGAACTAGTCCGTTTTCGTAAAGATGCCGATAATCAAGGATAAAATAGTACCATATAAAGCTCCTCCTGGAATAGCAGAAATAGCAGAGACAATCGGATTTGAAAACATATTGACATAAGTCATAGCCTGTTCTATTTGATCTTCATCCATTCCTGCTTCTTCATACTGGGCTAGTACTGTTTGTTGAATTGTATCATAAAAGTCAGGAAAGATAAAACTAAAAAATACAAATGTCCAAATGGCAGACACAACTCCATATACTAACCCAGTAATTGCACCTACCCCAACTGCATTACCAAAGGTAAGCGAGCCCTTCTCAGCACGATAACTCTTAATGGCACTGTAGATGCTCCATACTGCTACTACGACTCCTATGAGTGAAGAAAAAACAGTAACCCCTATATTTGCAGACCCATTCATGGTTTGCTCTAAAGTCCCTGTAAAATACATTCCCAATTGAATAGCTACTCCAAGTAGACCCCAGATCAGCCCATTTCTTAAAGCGTGTGGCCAAATAGATGTGTTAGTGTTATTTTCGTAAATATAATCTTGTTCTGACATGATGAGTGGTTTTCGTTAAATATGATAATCTAAATATTAAGATACATCAATATGCAGATTTTCCGTAAATATGGATGCTAATTTTCTACCAAGGTGCCTTGGTTATATACAGAATAAACTTTTCCTGTAAGTGTCTTACCAATAGCGGGTGAATTTTTACTTTTAGATTTTACATTTGATTTCTCATAAACCCACTCTTCAGAAGGGCTAAAGATGCACAGATTTGCCGAGGCTCCCTCTTCTAAGGTTGGTATTTCTTGACCAAATATATCACGCGGTTTGTAGGCCAAATTATTGATAGCATCGACAAGCGTAAACTTATCCGACAGTAAGCTTACGATATGCGCAAAGATCGTTTCTATACCTGTGGTGCCAAACGAAGCATATGGAAATTCTACTTTTTTTGACTCCTCTTCTAGGGGTTGGTGATTGGAAGATATGAAGTCTATAGTCCCATCAGATATTCCTTTCAGGAGTGCCTTTTGATCCTTCTTACTACGCAAAGGGGGAAAGACTTTATAGTTCACGTCAAAATCTTTCAATGATTCGTCATTGTAGCAAAGGTTCATGATCGGTGTTGAAGCACTTACCTTGAGTCCTGATTTCTTTGCTGCTTTGATAAGGCTAACAGAATTAGCTGTCGAAATATTTGCACAATGTAGTTTAGAGTCTGTGTATGCACAGATGTCGAGATCTCTCTTGAGCATCAGTTCTTCGGCTAGGTTAGGTATCCCAGGTAGGCCAAGCATCGTACTCACCTCTCCTTCATGCATCTGACCTTCGCCGCTAACACTTTCATCATTGGGTTGATTATAGATGAGCCCATCAAAGGACTTTGCATATTGCAATGCTCTTTCTATGAGGCCTCCGCTTTGGATGCTGCTATTCCCATCCGTAAATGCCACAGCTCCTGCTGCATGCATATCCATCATCTCAGAAATATTTTCTCCCTTTGCAGCAGTGCTGATGCTGCCCATCGGCAAGATGCTAACCGCCGATTCTGTATTACCACTTTTGATGAAGGAAACTTGAGATTTATTATCTATGACAGGATTTAAATCTGGAGAGACGATGATGCTGGTAAATCCGCCATTGGCTGCAGCCGCTCTTATGGTGTCTAAAGTTTCTCTGTGCTCAAAACCAGGTTCTCCACAATGCACACCGACATCCATCCATCCAATACTACAGTAGGCATCAGGGTATTCTAATACCTTTGTCCCTTTGGGCGCTTTAATATGATCTGCAATTTTTTTGATGATGCCTTCAGAAATAAGAAGGTCTACCTTTTTTCTAGGTACTTTTTTGTCGGGAGAGAGTATACGTATTTGTTTATACAGTACGTCCATTCAGAAATTTATTGACCAATTTACTTAATAGAGGTGCCCTAATCTACTTTCCAAAATCTCAACAACAAGGCTTCTATGGCTAAAAATATCAACGCAAATATGATACACCATCTCCACAGCACTATTCCTGAGCTTCTTTCTTTTATGAGCTCAGCGAAATTAGCATTCTTACTAGAATCTACAATAGAAAATGCAGGATTATTTTGAGTAAGCTTTGCTAAGTCCTCCGTACTCACATATTGCAGCTCAGATTCACGACGATCAAAATTGTACCCAAAGACACCTAATGGCTTACCTTTTTCAAGATACAAGTCATAAAATCCAGCATCTTTAATCTGATTATTCATCCCTAATATTACCTGAGATCCAACCACTTTCTGCTCTGGAATAAATTCCTCTTTCTCCCCTTTAATTTTGTAAATCATCTCGTTACCTATTGCCTTATTAGGCCGCTCAAGAACCTCATCTTTACCTATGGTATAGGCAATTTTATTGTTTCTAGCTGATGAGATCGCCATTTTGTATAACATCGGAACGAAAATCTCTCCATTCTTAACGAGATCATTTACTTCTGGATTGAGTGGTGCCGCACATAAGTATAGGTGCCCTTGCCCTGCTCTATATTTAGCTAGGTAGGTACTCCCATCTCGATATACCATTAGAGACTCTTCTCCCCTACTAGAGAACCTGCTGATCACGAAGTTTTCCTGACTTACTGGAAGCTTAAACAAAGCACTCTTGTTTTCGAATACATCTTTAAAGACAAATTCTTCTGTATTGATGCTGGCTACTTTTCTTTCGCTTTTCTCATTCACCCCCAACTGATTCGCGGGCACACCGTCCAGAAAGGCGTTATAACTATCCTTATTCGCACTGCCGCTAGGAAACATCAATACGTTTCCTCCATTTTTAATATACTTATTTAGCTCAAAATTTAGACCTGAAGAAAGGCTTCCGAGATTATTCGTAATAATCAGATCATAAGAACTAAATGAGGAATAATCCAGATTTTGAGTCGTCTTATTCACAATATTAAATGATTCGATCCCTCTGAAGGCAGCACTCAAAAATTTGTTGGTTGCTGCTCCGTTGATCACCAAGGCATTGACCTTATCTGCTACATTAAAAGTAAAATAATAAGAGTCATCAAACTGTACTGGATAATCCGTGATGGTCAATTCAGCCTTGTGCCAGCCATTCCTTAGTATAGTGACATTGACAGTATCCGTCACTGTTTTTCCAGCAGGCACATTCATGGTTCCGACGGGCTTGATCTGTCCATCCAACTTCAATGCTAGCCGAACATTTTCGGCATCCTCTTGACTATAGTTCTTGATCTTCACGACTAAAGGATTTGTTTGATTTTTCATTTGCACAGGCGAATCAAACCAGCAAGAATCTATCGCGATGTTTCTCTCCTGCACCGAGATCAGAGGTAATAAACTTATTGAAACTGTGGTATCGGCAAATTCCTCTAGATCGGTAATATTCTTTTGAAAATCTGAAATCACATACGAGGAGAGCACTTCATCATTTTGACTTGACTGGAGTGCTTGTTTTTGCCGCACGAGGACTTGAGAAAGTCTTTTCACAGATGGTGACACTTCGACTTCATCGATTAGTGCTAGAGCATCCTCCTTCCCGACGAGTCTTTGATGTCTTCCTTCAAAGTCGCTAGTCAATAGCTGAAATCTATCCTCTACATTATAGGCGGACACGATTTCTCTTGCGCGTTCTTTGGCTTTATCCAATAAGGGCACATCCTGAGAAAGTGAACTCATGCTAAATGAATTATCTACATAGATAGAAACAGCTTTTGCCCCTTTCTTCACTTCGGTATCTTGAGGTAGAAATGGTTGCGCAAAGGCAAATACCAATAAAGCCAAAGCAAGCAATCTTGCTAACAAAACCAGTAGGTTACGGATTTTTCTTCTCGCGCTAGTTTCTTCTTTGACTTCTTTCAGAAACTTTACATTGGTGAAATATACCCTCTTGAACCTTCTAAAGTAGAATAGGTGGATAATGACTGGTATAGCTAGTGCTATTAAACCATAAAGAAGAGGACCTTGTACAAATTGCATATGCTCGCAAAAATAGAATAATTACCCTTATAGTACGCTTTTGATCTTGAATTGTTGTGAAGGATGATTTGGGTCCGTCCCGATGTTCCGCTTTGCTTCACTCGAGACCGGGCTCTGCATCACTCCACATTCGTTGCGGCCCTCGCCTACGCAGTCGCACAAGCTACCGGGCTGCCCTCCCAAGAGGTCGGTCCTGATTCCGATCCCTCGTACAAAAAGGGTCTATTAACTGGAAATAGGAAAGGCTAGCAGAAATCTTACCAAGTACTGTTTTGAGACGATCGTATATTCTTATTTAATGGACTCCTTGTCCATTTCTGGAATGGTATTTTTGGGCTTTTCGTATTTAATTTTCTTGAGAAAGATAAAGGGCTTCCAAAAAAATTTCAATTTATCATTCTTATATCGAGACTCAATATAAATGCGTGGTCCCTTTCGAATGTACGATTCGGACTTTAAATCTTTAGGAGGGATATACCTTCGATTCAAATTACCCAATGGCACTGAAAGTAAAATACTGGTAGCGTCTTGATTATTTAAATCGTATATTCCTTCCACGTCAAAATCAAAAGGCGAAGAATGAAGTTTAAATTTTTCAACATACAGTTTTGGTCCTCTCAAACTGGTAATGATTTCTAAGGTATCAATCGCTATTTCATCTAGTCTTCTTTTTTTATATAGAAATCCCTTCAACTCTTTTAAGGCTGGTATATCTTCAAGCTTCCCTCCAGCAATTTTAAAGCGTAAATTACCTTGCATAGTTTCCCTTATGATAGTATAGGTAGCATCTGCTTGTGCTTTAAAAACTAAATCAGCAGAAGCGAATCCCTTTAATTGTTTATTGTTGATCGCTTCCAATCCAAAGTTTTCGAATTGCCTAAAAATTTCGCTGATATTACTGCCATCTAAATTCAAGTCTATTTCCATTCTAGGTTTATGTTCTACGGTCTCGAATATTAATCCATTCATAGTCAAATTTCCTTGTGCGACCTCCATCCCCATATTGCGCAACAGGACCGTATCAGATTTCAAAAACATGTTACCATTGATAGCTTGGGCAGAAAATTTATTGTAGACTAATTTATCAACCGCTGTTTTCATTTCCAAAGATCCGTTGCTCAACAAAAGGTCAATAAATCCTGCTGTCTGAGAAATAATATTTTGTTCTATTGTATCCGATACTGTCAATAGACTATCTGGCGCTGGAAGTGACACAAGATCATTAGTGACAATCAATGTATCTGTATTTAGTCCTTCGGGTGCTTTAAATTTTCCAAAATCAAAATGAGGGGATCTAAGATCAAGCAATATTAAAGCTTTCTGATCAGGCTCAATGAAAAATGGAAAAAAGTCAGTACACTCCCCTTTTGCAGAAAGTCTATTCTCATTGATTTTTAGATCAAGCTTAGATATGTTTAGTGCCCGCTGATCAAATTTGAAATCCCCATTGATATCATCAAAGTCAAAGTCTCTGTAATTATAAAATATTCTCCCGTCCACGATTTTTGCATCACCATCTATTTTAGCTTTGAGCAAGTAATTTTCTGCACTGATGGTGTCATACAATGGGCTTCGATATTTTAGATCAAGTTTAAAAAAGCCATCTTGAAATTCTATATAATCCGATGAAAGAAAATCCCCTACTCGGCTAAATTTCATACGTGCTAGTAAATCTGCATCCATGTATGGTAATTCAGGGTCGACAACTGTCATACTTCCTTTGATGTAATTCTTTTCACCCAATCCAAGATTGAAGCTATCTACAACCAAACGATAATCGGCACTTTCCAAATCTGGTAATAATTGAGCATCCAACAAAAATGGTTGAAATTTATACTCATTTGTTAGTATCGAATCAAGATAAAGATCAATTTTTCCAGTAGTATGAAAATACACGGTATCTAAGGCGCGGAACAATTCTGCTGGGTTGGGATCTTTGCGCTGATTGTCACTAGTAGTTGTGGTTTCATTTGTACGAAGATTTATGTAATCTCCTTTTAGACTTACATCTATATTTACTTTCTCAACGGCATTATCTGGGTAAGTGGAATAATTCCTAATTATCCCATTCAGCTCAAAAGGTGAACCTTGGTATATAAAACCTATCTTCTTTAAATCTAATTGTTCTTTATCAAGAATCAACTCCCCAGACACTTTCTTTACAGGGAGCTCAACTGTCGGTAGTTCAAGTTCTAATTGATTCAATCGCAGCATACCATCCAACTGCAAGTCTTTGATTAAATTTTTGTTATTGAGTAATGCACGTAAAGGTGCTTGAGCATCTAGATGAATATCTAAGTTCCCATTAGTAATCTCCGTATCAGCAGGTAAGAATAGATTAACTGTCTGTGCGGCTTTAGGCATATCTAATCCCAATACAACATTGGTTAAAGAATCTCGTGAAAAGCTTAATTCAAACTGCATCGGTGTATGCCCCATAAAATTAGCAGTCAACTCTTGAATATTCAAAATGGAGGAATCCATATATTCGGCTAGCCTCGGTGTATAGAGTGAAAGGTGTGTATGTAGATCAGTTAAATATAAGGTATCATAAATTAATTTTTCAATTTCTAAATCTATCTGTCCGTTGATATTACTGGCCAGTTTCCTGGTCATAGTTTCAACTTGAGTAGCATCCAAAGATTTCCGTTTCTGATCGCTAATTTTTGGTTGGCTTGGCTTTTTAAATTTGTTAAGATCTAATTTATCGAAATGCAAATTAAGCTTACTTTTTAGGGCCTCATCGTCGTAAAAAAGAAATTCAGGTAGATTTGCTAAACTACCACTAAGAGTTACCTGTGAGCCCATCCAATCCAGCAATAAATCTTCCAGTCTAGTTTCATTTTCGTCAAAAGATAATGAGCCCGTAAGGCTAGGCGATGGCGCGATACTACTACCGGTCTCCAGAGTTACATGTGTAAAAATTGCATCCCCAGATAACTTTATACCTTGCTCATCAAATGGAGAGGATAGGACATTTAAGAGATGTCCTTGATAGTCAAAATCGACGTAGGCATTTCCATCGCTAAATGTGATTTTATCCTTTGCAGATAAAAGAGGATTTAATCGAGGCATATCAATATCTAGAATAGCCTGAGCTATTATTTGAGGATTATCCAATAGGTTTGTGAGAATTCCTTTCAATCGAATAGGTAAAATCCCAAGGATATCTCCGTCAAGGGTATCAATTAATAATTCTGCCGTTCTTGGACCACCTATTTCATCATTACCTACATCATTGATATAGTACCCGCTTAATAAAGTTTCCGTTGTTTCTGCACCTTTAACTATTATGTTAGCGTCAGCTGTAGCAAAATCGATTCTTATAGCCCCTGCCCTATCTGGGGTCAAATACTTGGACAAATTGAAAGTTGCTTGAATTGGTTGATCAATTTTTATATATCGTAGATCATTATTTATTTTATCTGATAGCAAAGGCAAAGCGTCTTTGAGTAATACGCCTTCATGTTTGATTTGCAGCTTTAGTATATTGATGTCAGCAAATACAAATTGACCAGAAAGTAAATATTCATCCTTACCGACTATCAGCGATGAAGAGTCCATTAGAATTGATTTGCCTTGGTCTTGGATAGCTAAATTCAGGTTCAGTTTCCCATGAGTTTTCTTTAAGAAAGGGCCATCCTTAGATTTTAATAATACTGTTTCAAAATAGGAATCACTTTTCAAATTTGCAGACCATATTCCAGAAGGCATGCGCTTAGGAATAATGCTTGTTTGACTCAGTTTCAGCCATTGTTGAGTATTCTTAAAATCATTCTCTTGATTAAAATCTAAATAATTAATATTGATAAATGGTAGTTCATCAATTTCTAAATCCAAGTAATTCCTTTTCTCTCTAAGCTCTTTATCCTTATCGAAACTAAGGTTGCTATTTTGTAATGAGTCTTTGTACAAATGAATCCACACACTATCAAAATGAAAAGGATGTGCATGGAACTTCCCCGTGATTAGATTCCAAGGGTTAAATTCAGATGTTACCTGATTGATCTTGACAACTGGATCGTCTGGATGATCTGCAGCTCCGTAAGAAAGCCCTTTTATTTGGAGATTAATGAGTGGAAAGGGCTCTATAAATTCAAGCTGGTAACCATCAAGATGTAAATTTGCATTCCACTTTTCTAAGGCGGTGCTCTGAAGGCGCTCAATCACATAGGGATGATCAGATCGCAGGACATGCCAACCGATGCCTAGTAGAATAATAAACAAAAGAAATATTCCTAAAAAAAAGACCATCGCTCTTTTCACCAGCCTTGAGGTATAGGACCGATCAATGCTCATTCGGAATTTTTAGATTAATCATACCCATCATCAAAGATCAATATAGCTTGAAAGCAAAGAAACAAATGTATAACACAATTTAATAAAATCCCAACTACTCTTCAAAATGAGGCAAATCTGCCATCGTTCTGATCTTGCTCTTTAGCCGTCGCCTCCAATCTATGCTTCAAGTTAGGACAAATCTGTGTCTCTACCGATCTTAGTCTTGCTCGAAACTCTTGCTGTCTTTGTGTCAGGGATAGTAGAGAATGACGCGATAGCGTCATGTCCCAGACCCGTTTTTTTACGGGGCGCAGGACCAAAACGAATGTGGAGTCTCAGATAGCCCGCCCATCACGAGTTTTTTTACTCGGGATGGGGACACCCAAATAAAACAATTCTGTAATATAACAATTATAAAAGTAAAGGCTACTCCCTTAAAGAGAGCAGCCTTGTTATAATGTTTTAGCAAAAAAACCTTAGTCCATAAGCGTCACATCACCTTCGTAAAGCTGTGTGCTGCCGTCTACAAATTCAAGAATTACGTAGTACACGTAAACTCCTGGTTGTAAATCCTCACCCCTAAATACACCATTCCATCCTTTATCGAGTGCGTTGAGTTCGAAATCTCCATCTTGGTAAACTCGATCTCCCCATCTATCATATATCTGAAATTCTTTAACTGTCGCAATCAAATTCGGCTTACCAAGCGGCGCAAACAAGTCGTTGATACCATCTAAGTTGTGCGGAGAGAATGCATTTGGAATATAAATATCAATATTACGATCTACTCTAAATTCAATCGCTGCGTCATCGACACATCCGTTCTCACTAACAACAACTACGTTGTAGTTGATACTATTACCAGGTGTCACTTCTGGATTAAGGCAGTCATCGCAGCTCAAGCCAGTAGAAGGCGTCCAGGTGATAGATGCAATCTCATCTTCAGGAATCGTAACGAATGATAAGATATCAAATGATTCGCCTAACTCAATTTCAACAAAAGGCTGTGCCACTTGCACTGCTAAAGAATCAACAGACGGAATCAAAATTTCCTGCTCCAATACACATCCATTATCATCTGTAATGAACAATGAATAAGACTCGCCCGGTGTCAAATTAGAAAATAACGTCTCATCAGAAAAGGTAGCACCTCCATCGATAGAATAATCAAATGGGCCAACTCCGCCGTCAATTCCTATAAAATCAATTGCACCTGGGTCACCAAAGCAATTAGGTGGAATCGCCTCAGCATCGATACCCGTAGGAACATTCTCATCAACACCTACCGTCACATTATCAGAATCTACGCACATATTGTCAGTATTAAAAATAGTCAGTGTGTAGACACCACCTGCAGTTGCAAAAGCCTCTAATTCATCTACGTCACCAGAGAAAGCACCATTAGTAGTTGTCCATTCATAAGTAAAATTAGGACCTTCAGATCCCTCACCAAGTAATGCGACAACCGTTTCTGTACAATTTAGCAGAGAGCCATCACCCGCTTCTACGGAAGGCAGTTCAACATCCTCTAAGACATTTATTGTATATGGAGTACTACATCCGTTGTCAATATTTGTAATAGTCATAACATAAGTACCTGGCTGATCAATCATAATCTCTGAATCATTTGTAAGTCCTACGATGTTACCATCGTCAGTAGACCACTCATAGTCCAAACCTGGGTTACCGGATCCTGCAAGTATTTGCTCCGTTACTTCGCAGTTCAAGACTACAGGTTCAGGAGGAGTATCTGTAGGAAAGACATCGTTAGAAGTAACCAGCTGAACTCTAGTTGCAGTACAACCATTATTGGTATTCAACACGGTAAGCTCATACTCACCAGGTGCATTCACAGTAGGCGATAATGTATTACCTCCCGAAACAATAACACCTGCGTTTACTGGAGTCCAGTTGTATTCATATTCTGCTCCAGTGCTAGATCCAACACCACTTAGCGTTGCTTCTAGGTTCTCGCAAGTTACTTCTTGAGGCGATCCAGTCATTGCAGTAGGAGGTGTAATATCTTGTTCTACATCAATAGCAAAAGTAGCCTCACAGAAATTTTCTGTATTTACAACTAGTAATTCATAAGTACCAGGTTGATCTACAATCACATCAATGCCATTGGTAGCTCCAGCAAAAGATCCAGTTGCGGAAGGATTTGACCAAGTGTACGAAAACTCTGCTCCAACACTAGATCCACCTGTTGATCCAAGTAATTCAACTGTTTGATCTCTACAAGTCAACATATTTGGTGGGAAGATTACAGATACTGGCTCTTCAATATCCTGCTCTACTTCTACTTCAATAGTCTTCTCGCAGAAATTTCTAGTATCGATTATAGTAAGCACGTATGTACCAGGCTCATCTACAGTTGGTGTTAGAGTTTCTTCACCAGAATCAATATTACCTGTCATAGCTACCCAATTAATTGTAAAATCAGATCCACCATCTGAGGCACTTGCATCAATAGTTATTGACTGATCACGACAGTTTAGTGTGGTTGCTTCCAGGGCTTCTACAACAGGCTCCGTATCATCACGTGATACTAGAACTTGATCTGTATTTTGACATCCTGTTTCTGTGTTGGTAATCGTCAAGATGTACATGCCTGGCTCATTTACTAGCGGCTCATCTGTATCATCACCGTCAACGATGTTACCACCATCCATAGCAGACCATGCGTACGTAAATTCTGCTCCAGAACTAGATCCATCAGCATCTAAATTCAGCATCATGTCTCTACAATTCAGAACAATAGGTTCACCCGCTTCCACCTCAGGTAAATCAATTAATTGATTTACTATAGTAGTACCTGCAGAAATGCAACCATTGTCTGTATCGGTAATAGTTAAGGTATATTCTCCCGGCTCGTCGGTCTCAAATGAACCTTCGTTAGCAGGTATAAAAACATCTCCATCTTTAGTCCACACATATTCAAGACTAGCTCCTGCATCGGATGCCGAAGCATCTATCAGTACCAAATCTCTTTCGCACGTAAGTGTCTGAGGTTCCACTAGGACTACTTCTGGTAAGGCCTCATCTGGGATTACCGTAAAGCTTGCCTCATTGGTACAACCATTTTCCAGATTTGTAACTAGCAAAGTGTAATCTCCCGGTTGGTCTATTTGAGAATCTAATTCATCTGAAGCTCCGCTGATATTTCCTTGAGTTGCGGACCATTCATATGTAATGTTAGCACCTGTACTAGATCCTTCACCTGAAATCTGTAAGATATCATCCTGACATCCGAATGTTAGATCATCATTGACCATGGCCACTGGTGCTTCGAAATCATCCAAAACATCAACTTCTAATGTCCTGCTACATCCAGTAGCTGTATTCGAAACTGTCAATGAATAAGTACCTGCGGCAGAAATTTCTGGATTGAGTGAGTCTTCATCATCTTCAATAACACCACCGTTAGATGCCGACCATTGATAGACAATATCAGGTCCCAATTCAGAACCGTCGCCTGATAATTCAATGATCATATTTGCACAATTGACAATAGCTGGATCTACAATTTCGATAGCTGGAAATTCTGCATCTTCATCGACAAAAATATCTTCAACTACTGAACATTGATTTGTTGTATTGGTGATCTCTAGTGTATAATCTCCAGTTAAGGTTACGTTAGGATTTTGCTCCGATGAAGTGAAACCATCAGGTCCAGTCCATAGGTATTCGAATTCTCCACCCGCACTTGATCCATCAGCCAATAAAGTCTGCACAGGATCTTGGCAAGTAATGATACCCGATACAGCTACAGCGATATCTGGATCCTCCGTATTCTGAGGAATCGTGATTGTTTGCGTAGCAGTACAATTATTCAAAGTATTGGTAACGACCAATGTGTACTCGCCTCCTTCTGTAATTTCTGGGTTTGGTAATTCGCTAAAGGTACCCCCTCCTAAAACAGACCACTCATATTCGAATTCTGTACCTGTACTTAAATCAACTCCACCTAAGCTAATCTGCATAACTTCACAGTTGAGATTTTGGATCAAACCAGGATCTGCAACTGGATCTTCTCTGATGTCCATTACCATTTGTCTGTCTCTTTCGGTACATCCAGTGTTGGTATTATTCACCTCTAATGTGTACTCGCCTGCTACATCAACATTTATGATAGCGGTAGCACCTACTATTTCGTTTTGATCATTGAACCAAGTATATTCTATGCCAGGGCCATTATCAGAAGCAGAACCATCTAAAGTGGCTTGCGTATTAGTGCAATCAATATTTTCAGGCATAGCAATTGCCACATTCGGGAATACAGCATCTTCTATGACATCGACCGTGGCAAATTCTTCGCAGCCATTATCATTATTCAAAATGGTCAACATGTATGTACCGGGATCATCTATGGTTGCTGTCTGACTATTTGGATCAGAAGTGATTGAACCTCCAGTAGTCGTCCATGTGTACGTAAAGTTTCCACCAGTACTAGATCCTGATGCCGTCAACATTTGTGTATCATCTTCGCAAGTTAGCGTCGCAGGTGCATCTATATTAACAATAGGATCATCCAAATCATCAGTGATGACTACATCATTTAATGCCGTACATCCGTTATCATTGTTTGTCACTAATAAAGTATAGGTACCTGGTGCTGTGGCTGTAATATTTTGAGAAGTTTCATTTGATGTTCCTCCATCGGTTACAATAGTCCAATCATAGGTAATGTTGCCACCCATGGTTGTATTAGGACCTCCGAGAGGAACTGAGGAAATATTGCAATCTATCTGAGCAGTCTGACCCGGATCAGAGACTAAGTCTGTTCTGATATCAGCTACTTGAATAGACATATTATTATCACATCCAGCTAAATTGGTAACTGTAAGTGCATAAGTTCCAGCTTCGCTAACGATAGGATTCAAGGTGCTTGCACCAGAGACGATAGCGCCACCATTGCTAGCAGACCAAGCATAAGAGACATCATCTGTCGATGAGCCTTCACCACTTAGAGAAACAGTACCATCTCCTCTACAATCGATATCTAAAGGTGTTTCTATATTAACCTCTGGAGTAACCGTTACTTCCACAGTTGATGTTGACTCACAACCAGTAGCCTGATTGATTACTGTGACTTCAAATATACCAGGCTCAGAAACTGTAGGACTTTGTATGTCCGTAGCGCTTTGAATCGCACCTCCACTAATAGAAGTCCATTGATATGTAATGTCGTCCCCTGTTTCCATATTTGGTCCGCCTAATTGAACTGGGTCTGTAATACAATCAAAACCAGAACCCGCATCTGCGATAGGGTCTACTCTAAGATCCATTACTTCAAAAGGAGCAGTGGCACTACATCCGTTGGTTGTATTCGTCACTACCAAGGTGTAGCTACCAGGTTCGCTTATAGTCGCAATAGGTGCATCAGGATCACTGTCTACACTCCCGCCTGAATTAACTACCCAAGCATATTCGAATTCGGTTCCAATAGAGGTACCATCTGTATCTATAGTTACCATCATATTATTACAATCAATCGCTGCATTTGAAGCAATCGCATCTGGGGTATTGACATCTGAGGGTATAGTAATTGTTTCTGTTGTTCGGCATCCATTTTCATCTTCAATTTGGACGTCATAGTCGCCAGAAGCTAAGCCTGAGATTGTTTCTCCGGTACCGACTGATGTTCCAGCACCGTCAAACCATTCATAAGTAAATCCACCTGCTCCACCATCGCCAGAAGCACTTGCTTCACCTGAATTCGGATCTGCACAAGTAGTACCGTTTACAAGGCTAGGTGTTACTTCTACAGCTACAGCAGCTGGTACTGTTTGCGTGAATTCTTGAGTACAACCTAGTTCATCAGTGACTGTAACAGTATAATCTCCAGGTGCTAAGCCCGTTGCCATATCTGTAGCTTGTGCATCATCATCTGACCAGAGATAATCATATTCACCCATCCCTGCGCTAACAATGGCCATTAACATTCCATCTTCAGAGTCTGAGCATAACGTAGGTGTAGGCATTACGTCTAACTCGAATGATTGATTGGAAACGACAGCTAATCCTTCAACATCTCTATCACAATTGACACCACTTATTCGTGTTATTTCATATTCGCCTATCTCACTCACAATGAACTCAAAATCTGGGTCTGTTATGACTATTGGAGTCTGAGCAATGCCGTCTAGATTATATTCTAGAGTCCAAGGTGCTCCTCCTCCTAAGGTAAGGTCCAATGTCGCGGTAGGGCTTTCATCACAAATAGAATAGACTCCTTCTAAATCTGCATCGGGTAATCCATTAGTAACGAAAGTAACAGTATCCCTATGCAAACCTCCACAACCATCAGATACCTCTAGAAAATAAGTATAGGTTCCTTGGTCACTAAGATCTACTGAAGTAATGGCATCATTGCTAATGACTCCAGAAGTATCAGACCAAGTATATTCAAATTCTGCTGGCGGATTAGCTCTATCTACAGAAGGAAAACCACCGCCTTCGACAATGGCTCTAAGATCCCTGGTAATACCGAAACATGAGGTATCACCTTCTAATGGTCTTACCTCCATAGGAGGTACATCAATGATTTCTAGGAGGTAAATTTCCGGATCGCAAAAACATGGGTTCTGGATAGATATTTCTATAGTTTCTGTACCCTCTTGAAAGTCGTCTCCTTTTACCACAATTTCTTCAAACAAACCACCAAATGGAACAGAAATACTACCAATGGGAGGCAATCCAGTACAATAATCAAGTCCGAAAGTCGCAGAATTTGGACCATTTATAATTTCAATGGGCATCACTATATCTGCAAAATTATCGGTACCTTCTATTTCTTGTCGTGTAAACTCAACAGTTGCTACAGAATCTCCACAAGATTCGTAGGTATAGGTTTCACCTGTATCATTGAAAGTAATGTCTGTCACACCTGCACCTTGAGCAGCATTAAAAGATCTACCTTGCAAAAATACAGCTGATCCAAATATTTGATCAGATCCATCTGCGACAATAATCTTCATAGTGTATTTCTCACAGATTATGAGATTGTCATATCTAGCTTCTAATGGGACGGTATAGCCATCAAACGTAATAATATTTGTATGAGGGTTTATACTCCCAAGAGACGAAATACAGTTGCCTTGATTATTGTGCTGAACAGCAGTGGTGTTATCTACATATAAACTACTATTTCTAGTATTATGTACATTATTGATACTTACATTGGTCACTTGATTAGTGACTTCATCAACTATCTCTGCAAGATTTATTTTTGGAATACCATTGTCGGTAAATATACTACCCGCAAAAGCAGGATCAGTTTCACTTCCAAGAAAGAGTGCAAACTTATCGTTAAAAGCAGTACCCACATAATCGCAGTATTCTTCTGAGGCAAAAACATAAGTAAATGAAACAGATTCCGAAGTAGGATAGAAGTCAAATTCTAAAGTAGTCATATCGTTAACAGGAACGGGATTGGGCCCTCCGTAAAAGATATCAATATTAAGTAAATCACCATCAGATCCAGCCACACCGTTGTTACCACCAGTACTAGTACTTTGGTTACCCCCTCCAAAATTTCCAATAGGAGCAGTAGCCAAGACTAATCCAGTCTCCATACCAAGTGCAATACCTCCATCGGAGAATGTTCCGATACTGGCACTATTACCCACTTTTCCTTTAGTTAACCTAACGTTTTCAATCTCAAAACACTCATTGGCGATAAAGTCCTCTCGAACCATTCTGTCCAAATCCGCGGTACTGGTAGCGTTTTGATATTTGACTGGTACCTGCAGTTGTGCATGTAATGTTGAAAAACTAAATACGCATAGACATACGTATAGTGCGAACGTGATTGTTCCCTCTCTCATTGTAAGTTCGTTTTTTGCTAAATAAATTAAGTCTTGCTATTAAAAAAACCTAATATCATACAAGTTAAGAAATATTTAACTCAAAATCTAAAATGATTTGGTATAAAATACGTTCGCCTTTGCTAATTGCAGAATAAATAGAATGTTTTCGAATCAATTTATCTAATAAGACTGATATCACCTATTATTTCTTCAATTTCACCATTGGCTAATAAGACAAAAGCCTTGAAAATATACACATCTGGCTTTAGATTTTCATTACGGAAAGTACCATTCCATCCAAATTGCTCATCATTAGCTGGGAAATCATCTTTTGAGAATACTTGATTGCCCCAGCGATCGTAAATCGCTAACTGAGAGATACTTTCAATAATATTATCATTAGAGTAGATGGTAAAAGCTTCATTAATACCATCGCCATTAGGAGAAAAAGCATTAGGCGTATAAATTCCAGCAATACGCTGTACTCTAAATGCGATCGAGTCCATAGCAAAACATCCATTTGCGTCTTCAATGGTAATATTATAGGTGATGTCATTTTGTGGTGTCGCAGTTGGATTCAAACAATTATCACAACTCAAGAATGTAGCTGGACTCCAAGTAATAGCAGATATAGCGGCATCTGGGATATTAGCATTCACATTGATTTGATTTTGCTGCCCTATTAACAGCTCCACATCTGGCGGTGTATTAACCACTATCTCTGGTGTTTCGGGAATAGTTAACTCTTCCATATAAACGCATTCTTCGCTATCCATGATGGCAACATTATAAACACCTGGAGGAAGCTGATCAAAATCAGAAACAGGATCAAAGGCTGAGCCCTCCAAGCTATAATTATATGGTCCTTCCCCTCCTACTACATCTACAATATTGACCGCCCCTAAATCACCAAAGCACAATGGCTCAGAAATAACTGGTGTAATACCTGTGGGCACATCCATATTCTCCAATACAATTACAGTCGCACTGTTTACACAGTTATTATCCAAATCAGTCACGGTGAAAGTATAAGTTCCAGGTAAGTTCACTTCTACGGACTCCGATAAAAAATTGGAAATTATACCCCCATTCGTATCCGTCCATGCGATATCAATATTCGAACCTGTAGGTGCATTTCCTTGCAATGCCACCACTTCATTTTTACAAGTAAGCATTTCGGCTTCATCAACATCTACTGAAGGTAAATCAACATTCTGAGTCACAGGTATAGTTAATTGTGAAGCACAGCCATTGTCAAGATTCATTACAATGACATTATAGTCTCCTGCTTCGACAGCTATAGTAGTCAAATCCGTCAATGATCCTGAGATACTTCCATTGGTTGTAGACCAATTCACAGAATAATTAATAGCATCAGATACGTTGACCGATAATTCTGATTCTAGAATTAGGCAGTTTAACACATCTGGTGTTGGTGCAGTCAAACTAGGTTCCTCTCGATTCAATTCTACTTGAATTGACTCCTCCATAAAACATGCATTGTCAAGATTTTCAACTCTAACGAAATAGGTACCTTCAGCATCTACTAAGATTTGCTCCGTATCAATATCTCCTATGATATTACCATTAGGTGTGGTCCATAAAATGCTTTGATTAGCAGTGGTCGACAAATTAGAAATCCCAACTTGCACTTCCGTCTCATCACAAGTGATCTCATTAACTTCCTCAAATATAAAGTTAGGTGTATCCCCATTTTCATCTACTATTATATCAATAGAACTTACGCAACCCGATTCTAGGTTCGTCACTTCCAAGGTGTAGGTACCCCCTGAAAGTACATCAAGATCGAGCGTGTTTAAATCAATAGATGCGATTTGACCATCCCCTGTAACCCAATTTATGGTATAATCTGTTATCCCGTTTAGAATCTGAGCATTGATCTGTGTATTTTCATTATCACAGGATATCCCTAAAGGTTGCAATGCATCTAGCTGAGCTACTTCTACGTTTTCATTGATCTGAATGATCCTAATGCTAGAACACTGGCTCATAGCATCGACTACTTCTAATTGGTATTCTCCTGGCTCTGTAATTTCTAATTCGTTGCTTGGATTATTAATAACCTGTCCAGAGTTCAAATCAGTCCAAACTAGATCATAATCTCCGCTAGGAATATCAGCTAAAATATTGACAAGTTCGTCATCACAAGTTAAATCTCCTGTAGAAGATAAATCAAATTCAGGCACACTGGCATCTTGCATTACTTCTACAATTTCTGAAGTGGTACAGCCTGTATTCAAGTCTATCACCTCAAGTGTATACAATCCAGGTCCATTAACTAGGGCTGCAGACGCAGACGCACCTGTGACAATTCCTGTACCCGATGCATTAGACCATGAAAAGCTCAAATCTGCATTTGCATCGTAATCAGATTCTAGTACAACTTCACGAACATCGCAATCTAAGACTACAGGAGTAGCAATTGATATGACAGGGTCTGTATTATTTAGATCAATAAATGCACTCGTAGTCGTTGAACAATTATTACCGACATCTAAGACTACTAAATCATAAATACCAGGAACATTGATATTGATCTGATCTACACCAGTTTCAATAAGACCTCCATCTCTGAACCAAGAAAACTGTAAATTATTTCCTTGAGAAGTAGAGCCACTACCATCTAGTAAAAGTGAGTTTACCGTACAAGTTAAATCACCAACCGGATCTATCACAGCTATTGGTGCATCCATGTCTGGTGTAATGATTACGCTGGCCTCCGCTTCGCACTCCGTGTCAAGATTGGTAAGTATCATAACGTAGGTACCTGGTTGAGTAATTGTAGGTTCGAAGGTATCTTCCCCATTTTCTATTCTACCATTATTAGTTTCCCAAGCGATAGAGTAATTGCTCATATTTGAAATCAAGCTCCCTTGTAAAGTCAACTCTGTATCTCCACATCTAAATGTTTGATCATTAGAAACGGCAATTACTGGTTCAATAAAATTCGCTGTAACTTCAACTTCATCTTCAAATACACATCCATTTGAGGTATCTAGTATTCCTAAACTATATATCCCTTCGCTATCTATGGTATACTGTGGATCGTTAGACAAAACTTGGCCATCAGCATCTGTCCAAGTATATTCATAAGTTGAAACTTGATCAATAAGTGCAATACCCGTTGTGATTGAATTTTGGGCACAATCAATAGTACTCGTCGGATCAAGATTGAAAGAAGGTTCTAAAATGTTTTCATCTACAAAAATTATAGCCTCCGTAACACATCCACTCTCTAAATTTGTAATCTGTAATGTGTACTCGTCTGATATAGTCAACTCTGGATTTATAGTGTTTGCGCCTGAGATTGATGCTCCATTTTCATTTGACCAAAGTATGCTTACTTCTGACAAATCCGCATCTATATTTAAGCTTGGAATAACAATCAAATTTTCACACGTCAACTCCTCCGCCTCTAAAGATATAATCTCAGTAGCGACAAAGTCTCCAGTAACATCTACCGTATAAGTTGCTTCACAACCACTTTCGTTATTAATGACCGTCAAATCATATTGACCCGCTTCATCCACTTCTAATTGCGCATTAGTCGCAATGCCAGAAATCAGAACTGAACTAGAACTCCACTGATAAGAATAATTTGGATTTTCAATATCTCCAATAATTTGGTTAGGTTCAGAACAATCTAAATCTACCACACTTGGCAGGCTGACCACTGGCTCATCGATATTTTGCTCCACTAAGATCTCGAATGTATTTTCACAATTTGTACTTTCATCCGTCAATGTCAATACATAAGTACCAGGTTCAGAAATAGTAGGCATTAATGAGTCATCGTTTTCTATAGTATTATTTTCATTACTCGTCCATTGAATCTCTACACCTGTTGATGTAGATTGAGAAGCATCAATCATAATTTCAGAAGTATTACAATTCAACATGTCAGTATTTGCTACTTCTATAATTGGTGCATTTGTATCCTCCTCAACTACTACTGAAGCACTTGCTTCGCAGCCTGTACTTTCTACTAGCACAGTCAAAGTGTAAGTCCCTGGGGCGTTTATTTCTGGTGTTAGGGTATTAACTCCTGATACTATACTTCCACCATTAGTAGTCCAAGTGTAGGTCGCGTCTTCAGATGCTGTACCTGCCAAATTAGATGAAGTCGTATTGCAGTCTAGCATGATCGATTGACCAGCATCTACTTCAGGCAGATCCGAATTTCCTACAACAAGTACTTCTGCCTCATTTTCACAACCTGTTGCTGTATTTACAATATTCAAAGTATAAATACCAGCCAACGAAACATCAAAAGTTTGATTCGTTTCGCCAGGTAAAGGATTACCATTAGCATCAAACCACTGATATGCAAAATCGCTTCCAGCACTAGATTGACCACCACCCAAGGTAAGCGTTGGATTATCGCAATCTAATTCTGCATTAGGAACTAAATCAACAATAGGATCATCTCTGTTCTCATCAATGGTAACAGAAGCTGTTGTTTCACAGCCGTTACCAGGATTCGAAATGGTTAATGTATAGGTATCTCCTTGTGTAATACTAGGATTTAGGCTATTTGGATCTGAAATATTTGAACCATTTTGAGCTGTCCATGCAATCTGAAGATTAGGATCATTATCAGAGCCTGAAGCATCGAGTATTACTTGTGTATTATTGCAATTCAAATTCGATGGTTGCGGCAAGTTGATATTAGGTCTATCGTTATCTTGAGTCACTTCGATATTAGCAATAGCGGTGCAGCCATTGTCAGTATTCGTGACTATGACCTCATAGATCCCCGCTGCACTGGCAAGAGCGCTTGGCGTATTAGTTTGACTATCGAAGGCACCTCCGTTGTTGCTAGACCATGCTACACTCACATTTGGTACAGTATTGATTAGAGCAACAGAGATAGGTAAGTTTTGATCATTACAACCCAATTGTCCTCCGCCAGAAATTGCAATTTCGGGTTCAATAGAATTACCAACTACGCTGTATGATTGTTCCACAGCGCAACCAGACACTGGATTTTCAATAATCACGGTATACTCTCCTGCCTGGTCAAAGTTAGGATTAGGGGTATTCATCCCATTAGCGATATTACCATTCTGAGTAGTCCATGCATATGTGTAGTTTGCGCCAAAATCATCTATAAAAATAGAAGAGATTGCATTATCACAATTGATGTCATTTGGCTGGGAAGCTTGAAAGTTTGGCGGTGTAAAATCAGTTTGCAAATTGAAACTTGCTATGCTTGTGCATCCTGTATCCTCATCTGTCACTACAACAGAATAGTCTCCTGCTTGATCTACTGTAATGACACCGCCAGCTTCACTGGTTATCGATCCATTACCCGTATACCATTCATAGCTTAAATTATCTTCAGTAGTATTGATTTGAATATTTGATGTATTGTTATTACAATTTAAGATAACATCTTGTGACAAATTGATTTGAGGATCAGCACTGATGTCAAATACATTTATCTGCACCTCTCTACTACATCCATTATCGTTGTCGGTTATCTGCAAAAGGTAGCCCCCTGCAGAACTCACCGTTTGAGTCAATGCGTTACCAAGGCTATTGTTACTGTCATCCATCCACTGATAAGTATAATTGCCAGAAGGGTCTGTAGGTAAACCTTCTAAAACCACCTCACTAATTCTGCAATCAAAAGACGGAGGAATAGCTATAGAAAAGTCAGGTTCTTCGGAGTCCCCCATAATAATAAGTTCTTCAATAACTTCACATCCTGAGACATTATCGGTCGCTGTGAAGGTATAGACACCTGGCTCTGTAATGCTCACTTCAAGTTCTCCATTTGGAGAAAGATTTGTACCAGTACTATTCGTCCATGAATAACTTATATTGGTATCATCTATCAAGCTCGCTGTGATATCTACAGTAGGATTATTGCAAGAAATATTCTCATCTACAGTAGGTACAATAACTTCTGGGCCTGATACCTCACCAGTTACATTAAAGCTGAGTTCATCAGAACAACCACTTGAATTGTTGATAACTTGGAGAACATATACACCACTTTCATTTACGACAGGTGACTCAAAAGTACTGCTAGTAGAAATGATTTGATCATCTAGTGTCCAAATATACTCAATATCTGCTGGGTCTGTGTCAGGATCAATATCGGCCGTAGCGTCAAATTCAACAGCTTTGGTATCGCAACCTAATTCAAAATTTTCTTGAGGAGTAGATAAACTTACAGACTGGACATTTTCTGCCACAAAAACAACTGCTTCTGAAGAACATCCATTGAATGTATTAGTCACTGTAAGTTCATAGGTCCCGCTGCCCAATACTTCTTGAGTTGGTGAATTAGCTTCGGGGAGTCCATTGGCAAATTCGGCACCGAAGACACCATTCCATTCATAAGTGTATGAGTCATCGCCAGATCCACCTGAGGATGCGGTTGCATCTAATATAATAATTTCATTTTTGCACGATAAGGTATCTGGAAATACTATAGTCGCCTCTGGAGTTGAAAAATTATCTTCTACCAACATAGGGAACACGGCAAAGCATCCAGACTCATTATTAAATACAGAAAAATTGTAAGTCCCTGGCTCGTCTACATAATACTCCTCTTGGGTAGCACCGTCGATCAAGACATTTTGCTCTGCTTCAAACCAAAAAAACTGAATACTAAGCGGGTCATCATAAATGGCATCCCATTCCCCCTCAAGTAATACTCCTTCCGTGTTACAATCCAAGGGTTCTACTGGTAATATGTTTGCGGAGATGTCATCTACATGAATAGTAACTTGATCTTCGAACCGGCAAGTTTCAGCAAACTGCAAATTGTCAATTGCTAAAAAGTTTCCACGATCAGCGCTACAAACACTATTGATACAAAACTCAACCTCTCCCGTAACGTTTGCAGTAAAAGTTCTAACCATATCGGTCCATACACAAAATTCGGAATCTGACGCATGGACGTCTCCGATTACGGTAGTTTGATTATTTATTCCTTGTATAGCAAATTCTAATTCAGGTATACAGTAGGGCTCCGCTCCAACTCCAATATCTTCTTCGCAAGCATCTCCAGTCCCATTACCATCTCTATCATCTTGGCCAGGATTGAACAATTTAGGACAGTTGTCTTGCCAATCCAATACACCATCACCATCAGCATCAGTAGTAGCACAAGCAGCAGGATCTTGATTAGTGTTGGGCACATATGGACAGTTGTCTTGGTCATCGGGAGCACCATCACCATCGGAATCAATTTCTCCTGATTCGGTTAAACAAGGATCACAATCCGTCTCACTAGCACTAACCGCAAAAGGACAACAGTCTAGTCCATTCAAAATACCATCGCCATCAACATCTCCATATTCATCAAGATCACCTGGAGTTGGTGGACCAGCAGCAGGATCCCCAGAGTCGTCAAAAAATACTTCACCGACTGTAGCAACTTGCATACTAAAGGTATATTCATTACCTGCAGTCAATTCGACTTTAGCACAAATAATTTTGTTATTCAATTCGCCTAGATTAAAGACAGCAATATTACCTGTTCCATCTGGATCTGCACAGTTTGCCCATCCAGGACCGCCGTTATAAGCATTATCAGTTATTATATAAGATCCGTCTTCTTGTAGTGGGGGCAAGTCATCTCTATTTATCGGATTACCATCTTCATCTACAGGTGGATCCTGTAGTGGTCCTAGACTATACTGGGTAAAAAACATTCCTTGATAGTTGCCTGGAAAACCTGTATCAAAGTCATCTCCAGAGCCAAATTCACCATCCGTAAGTTCGTTATCGCTGATCACTATACCGCTGAGGGTAATGGTAGTTGTCTCCGAAAGAAAGTAGCTATCTACCTGCAAGTTGTCTCGTGCTATTTCACCATTTAGATCAGACCAGACAAAGCCTACTACATTAGCTGATGCAGAACCCAAGAGTGATATCTCTCCTCCATTTGGGTGCTCACACAGAGGCTCATAGGTTCCGGCATTGATGAATTGACCGTCACAACCAAAGGTTTGAGCGTAGGTTGTTTGTCCTAGAAACAAACTAGCTAAAAGAGCAGCAAAGAGTAGAGGTTTGTTCATTATTCAATTCTTTCAAAGTAAAAACAATTACTTTAAGTAATGTTCGTCAGTATGAACTCCAGTTTTTTCTTACCAATATAAACTATTTGAACTAAAAAGCTTCAAAACCGTGACATTTCTTGCTTCCTCCAAATAAAAGTGATATTAGTGATGGGTAACCTAATCTATAGGAAACAAAATATGGCAAAAACGCTGCAAAGAATATTGATTTTTCGTTATGTGGGATCATCACCAGCATACTATCGTCTGCGGTGTCGGGTGATCCGCTATATCCTGATTGAAAAAATCAGGATGCCGCTTCTCCCCCTTGCTTCTACGCTCCCGTGGCGAGCACGGGATTTGTCGAGCTTAGGCGCCTGCGGCACGTCGCGAAAAATTAAACTAGGCTAGCAAAAAAGTTAGAAACTCGAGTCACGTATTCTGTAAATACATATCAAAAAAGTTGATTTAAAACTGAAATATTCATAGGAAGTTAATATTATTTTGAAAATCATGTTTCTTCGTAGCAGACATTATTCACTTTGAGTCTCCGAGAACTCACAAAACCAAAAATATTTCTCTTGAAAATTTTGGTCAGGAATAAGACGCATTCGTTTTGTCAGCTGGTCAATCCCATCTCGTCAGCCGGACAAGCGCTGTGCAGTAGTGGCGACCTTAGGAGCCAGACCCGAAGTCTTGCCCGACTTTTTTCAGGCGGGGAAACGAAGGGGCCGACCGAATAGGGAGCTGCGAAACATAGCGACCCCCTGTTTGCCTAGCCTAGCGGATAAGCAAACAGGGGGATGGCTCACAATAATAAATCTACTCTATCTCAACTTACTTCATCAAGGTAAAATCACCCTTGAATAATTCTGTAGTCCCATCAAAATACTCGATAAGGGCATAATATACATACACTCCAGGCTGCATTTTCTCTTCGCGATATATACCTCCCCAACCGGCAGAAGCTTCATTGGGACTGAAGTTTTCATTGATAAATAATTGATTGCCCCACCGGTCAAATATTTGTAGAGACTGCACATTTGCTACTACTCCTTCTTTGGCAAAGACAAAAAATCTATCGTTGAAACCATCTTCATTAAATGGTGAGAAAGCATTGGGAATAAATACCTTAATATTTCTGTCTACTCTGAGCTGAATTTCTGCAAATTCGACACAACCATTAGCTGTTGTGATCTGGACTTCATAATCAATACTGCTAGACGGGTTGACCGTAGGGTTGAGACAATCAGTACAACTCAATCCAGTAGTCGGAGTCCAGACAATCGTCTCTATATCTGTATCTGGAATATTAGTTTGTACTTGCATCTGATAATTTTCACCCAAATCTAGCTCAACAAGTGGTGGTAAATTTGCTTCTGTATCGATCAAGTCAGGCATGACTATCACATCAGGAAGTAAACATCCATTTGCATCTTGAGCGATAATTTCTGAAACAGATCCTGGTACTAAATCTACCAATGTATTTAGATCTCCAAAGGTCTGGCCTCCATCAGTAGAATACAAATATGGGCTCTCCCCACCGATAACCTCAAGGAGAGTGATACTACCTACGTCGCCAAAACAAAGTGGAGGTGTTACGTCGGATATGATATCGGTAGGTACATTCTCATTCTTTAAGACCTCTACTGTTTTGACTGTTTCGCAACCTGTAGCAGAGAATAGAGCCACAGCCGTATATATACCTGGCTCTGACAAATTGATATCCATATCCATTGACAACACATTCATCTGAGGATCTAGCCAAGAGATCTGAGCATCTGGATCAGTATCAATAATCGAGAGTGTACCTTCTGTCAAATCACAATTGAGGGTAAATCCTTCGCTTACTTCTAAAAGAGGTAAATCCGCATTTTGATTTACAATAGTGCTTAGCAGATTTTCACAGCCATTGGATTGGTCTGTAATCTGTAATTCGTACAATCCTGCCATGTCCACCTGAATAGAAGTAGCAGTAGGATCAGATAATATGTTACCATCATTAGTTGTCCATTGTATATCTAAGTTATCTGTGGTGATTAAGTCCGAGCTGATATCAATGATCTCATTTATACAGTCGAGATTATCGGGAGTTTCTAAAGCTGCTAAAGGCTGAATCGTATTTTCAGAAATAAATATGGAATCTATTTGTCTACACTCATTTTCTGTATTAACTATCTCTAAAACATAATAGCCTGGCGCATTGATCACTGGTGTCAAAGTATTGTCTCCCGAGAGGATCTGGCCTAATTCAGTAGTCCACTGATAATCAAACTCGGGGCCAGTCGAGCTACCATCCGCAACTAGATTTTGCTCAGTGATAATACAATTTAATTCATCAGCAGTTTGTATATCCACTGTAGGCAGTGTGATATCCTCAAAAACTTCTACTACTATATTATTTGTACAATTATTAGCAGGATTGGTCACCGTAAGGGAGTACACTCCTGCTGTAGAGACAACAACATCTTCTCCATTTACTGCACTAGTAATGATTCCATCTAAAGTACTCCATTCGTAAATCAAACCGTTTAATATAGTCTGGGTATTGATGACTGCTTTGGGATCCGCACATGTGATCGTATTCGGTGGTAGGAAATCTAGATCGGGTACCGCAGCATCTGTATTGACTTGGGTACTAAGCACTACCTCACAATTGGATTGTACATCTGTGACTGTCACTTCATAGAGACCTTGAGTGCTTGCTATAATCTCTTCGGTATCTGTAGCTCCATCAATGAACCCGTTAGCTGTGCTCCAAGCGTAGGTATAGTTTTGAGGATTGGAGCCTAAGTCTAGGGCTACCACAGCACTATTATTGTCACAGTCAATATTGTCAGGGCTTATAATAGAGACATCAGGCACATTTTCATTGCCAGTAATGGCGAAGGATGTAAAAGTAGAGCATCCATTATCGAGGTTGATCACTTGGAGTGTATAATCTCCAATCGTGTTCAGTTCTATATTCTGATCAATAGTAGTCTGACTAAAATTGCCGCTTGATGAACTCCACACATAACTAAGATTCGAAACATTGTTTGTCACGATAGAAGAGATAAGTACAGAGGGGTTGTCACAGTCTATTTCATCTATTGGCATTAGCTCTACATCCGGTGAAAGCTCATCAACTGTCACGTCAATATCTTGTGTTACCTGACAATTATTAGCAACATTTGTGATTGATAAAGTATAGGTTCCAGCACTATTAACATTAGGTGTTAATGTATTTTCGCCATTAACAATATTTCCGCTCGAAGTAGACCATTCTATCAGAAAATCCAGTCCTTCACTACTACCTAAGGCATTCAACTCAACTTGTCCGATATCGCATGTAATCATATCAGGATCTGCAATTTCTAATTCAGGAACATTACTATCCTGCATTATTGTGATACTAGACTCAGCAGTACATCCATTAGCAGGATCAGTAACTAACAATGTGTATTCGCCTGCTTGATTAATTACAGGGTTCAAGGTTTCCTCACCAGAAATAATATTGCCATCTATAGTAGACCAAGCATATAGTACTTGCAGACCGGAGTCTTCTGTAGCGTTTAAAGTCAACTCCGAAACATTGCAATCCAAGTCAGTAGCATCTTCTATATCGATCAAAAATGTGCTCCTAGATTCTTCTACAATAATTGAATTAGAATTTGAACATCCATTTATGTTATTGATTACTGTTAGTGTATAGATACCGTCTGAACTCACGGATATATTACTTGCTCCGTTTGGGCTAGAAAGAACACCGTCATCCGTAGACCAAATATATTCTACATCTTGACCAAAATCTACCATTACATTGGAAACTGTACTGGAAAGGGTAACCTCATCGACATCGCAGTTTAACTGTTCTGGGTCTGCAATCTCAATAACTGGAGCATCTGCATTCTCGGCGATGATATATTGCTCTGAGGATGTGCATCCGTTATTTCCACTAGTAACTGTAACAGAATAGGTACCTGGCGCATTAATTGCAATGGTGGCAAGATCGCTATCTGATAAAATATTTCCAGCATCAGTGCTCCATTGATAGGAAGGACTGTTTGCATTCGTACCCGCTGAGATTTCTATTTCTGATTGTAAGCAAGACAATTCCGACAAGCCTGTGATAGATACAAGTGGGTAGCTAAAAATACTACCTAATCCGAAATCATATGTATTACTACACCCATTTTCTTGATCTACAATCGTTATGGTGTATTGTCCAGCTATGGTTGCTGCTATTTGAAATTGATCTTCACCAGCGATTGGACCGTTTGCATCTGACCAAGTGTATGACCAGTTTGGATTGTCTAATTCTAAACCAAAGGTAGATGTAGGATTAATACAGGTGAGGCCTTCTACTGAAGTGACCTGAGCCATAGGTTGTGCAAAATCTTCGATCACATTAACTACAGTACTGGCGTCACAATTATTTTGAGTATTTAGTATAGTCAACTGATACTGGCCTGCCTCGCTAACAGTTGGATTAAGTGTATTGAAATCAGTAATGGTATTACCATTTGCATCTTGCCATTCTAGAACAAACTCTCCCCCACTACTGGAACCTGTGGCGTCTATTTGTGACGTTGGATTTTGACAGTTTAGCACAATAGATTGTGGTGCTGAAATAGATGGTAAATCGTTGTCTGCATCTACTACCACATCGTCCTTTTTAGTACATCCGTTTTCTCCTGTAACGACAATAGTATAGATACCTGCCCCACCAATCGACGGCGTAAAGGTATCCCCTCCGCTGAGTATAATACCACCAGAGGTTTGCCACTCTATACTTACGTTAGAATTAGTAGAGGAACCGCCTAAGTTCAAGGAGCTGTCAGAACATCCAAATGTCAAAGGATCACCAGCCTCAGCGTTTGGCTCTGAAAAGTCACCCGACACATCTATAGTTTCGATTTGTGTACAACCGTTGTCGAGATTCGTAACTATAACGTCATATTGACCAGGGTTTACAACAGTAACAGAATTGGAGTTTAAGCCTGAAATAATATCATTATTTGCCAGCCACTCATATTCGAGATTGGCACCATTAACGGCTAAATCTATTTGAGGGTTGTTACAATCTAGAAGCGATAATGGATTAACGGTGTATTGAGGTGCTACATCGTCCATGAAAACCTCCGTATCTAGCATAATAGTACAACCCGTTTGATTATCTGTTACCACCACATCATAAGGTCCGGGTGCGTTGACCATGATGGAATTTCCTCCAGTAGGATCGCTGCTCCAATCATAACTGTAGTCTGATCCTGCTGGTGCGTCTACAGTAAGCTGTGAATTTGGAGTACTGCAGGTTATCATTTCTGGGGAGATGATGGATGCATCAGGTGGGGTCAGGTCAAAAGCAACATTTATGGAAGCAGTTTCACTACAGCCATTGGATGTATTGTATACAATGAGATCATATACACCTTCTCCAAATACTTGAGTCGTGATACTATTGGCAATAACTCCCATGCCATCATTCGAAGTCCATTCATAAATGAATTCAGGCCCAAGATCTGATCCAGAACCATCAAGGGTTATTGCTTCATTCTCATCTTTGCAAGTGAAAATAGGAAGGGGTAGAATATTCACCTCAGGCAACTCCAAGTCCTCAACAACTTCAATACTCATTACGGCTGAGCAGTTATTTTCTGTGTTCGTAACTGTAACAACACATATACCTGGCTCAGTAACCTCAACTGAGTCACTACCATTACCGTCATAGCCTTCTCCATCCCAATCAAAATCATAAGTTACGGATGGATCTAATCCCACGACTTGAACAATAGATATTTGATTATTACAAGTAAGTGGATCAGCGACAAGCTGAAAATCAGGAAATACTGGTTGACCTTCTTGAAGAACAAAGTCTCGTGTGATAGAACAACCTGTGACATTATCAAAAACAGTTGCAATGTAGGTGCCTGGCCCTTGTACTGATGGTGTCGGTGTATTTTCACCGGAGAGAATAGCTCCTCCTCCAGACCAATCCCATGTCATATTTCCAGAGGGAGTACCGTTGAGTAAACCCGTGAGATCTGTAATCTGATCCTCTTGACATACTAGTTCGACTGGAGCAAAATCTATGTCAAACTCTTGATAAGGAATCACTTCACATGGTCCTGATCCACCTTTACAGATGGCATACAATTCTATATCATCTATAGCAAAATCATTTCCATTAGTAGCGGTCTCCAAGTTAGTAATACAAATCTCTAGGGTAGTCCCTGAAGCTAGAAAAATATCACTTTCAAATTGTTGCCATTCGCAAGCTGAAGAGTTAACTTCCGTAGGAATATTAACTGTCGCACCATCTGCCAAAAAGGAGATAATTGGAGGATTGACTACTCCACAGCCAGAACAGACATACGTGAACCAAGCTGAAAAAATATAGCTCGACTCAACTTCTACTTCTACTTCTTGACACCATATATTTTGATTTGGACTCGCATCTCCATCAACGACCATCATCATGTCATCATCAGGTGAGTTATCAGCACACTCATCAAAAATACCATTGAAGTCTTGAGGATTATCCGTTACTAGAAATGCACCAGCTGTAGATATACCTTCTTGATAATCCGAGGTAAAATCTGTATTGCCATTTCCAAAATCTCCATTCTGGATCAAATTAGGGCCCGTTCTGTTACACACGATTAATTCATAAGTAGACAGCCCTATAGGGTCAAGCACTTGGGCATTTAAATCTTTCGGATCGCTTAGGCCAGCGGCTGGTGACCATTCATAAGCAACTACATCACCAGAAACTGAGCCCTGTAAATATAGATCACCATTTTCATCAGTACAGAAAAATAGATCAGGCCCTGAATCTCCTTCACCTCCACCGCCTACACTAGTCGATGAAGTGGCTGTACATCCTGTCACAGGATCTGTCACTGTTACTGTATATGTCCCCATGGTATCGACAGTAGGATTAGGTACATTAGGATCACCAACAATATTCCCATCAAGAGTAGTCCACTCTACAAGCACACCAGAATCACCATTACAGTACAATACAAGTGAATCCCTTTCGCAACCAATAAACCCACCCACGGCTGTCACCTCTGGTGGTTCTGCATTACTCACCGTGACGGTAAATTCTTTTTCGCAATTTTCGGGATTTGAATCAACAGTCAGAATATAAGTACCGACAGAGCTAACGATTGGTGATAGTGTATTTTGTCCTGAATCAAAAGTGCCATCAACTGTAGTCCAAGCGTAAGACAGTGAGTTTTCATCTACATTGGAGTCAACTGAGGCAAGCAATTGAACAACGGAGTCATCTTCGTCACACGGCAATACAAATTCTTCAATACCCATGATATCAATCTCTACTATTTCTAGGTTTAAAGTTATTGTGCTATCACAACCATTTGCTGCGGTGTTGATTTCAGTATATTCTCCGGCTTCAAAAAGTACAGAGTTATTAAACACATATGGTGAGCCATCGCAAATTTTTGCTTCAATTTTGTTTTCAACTGAGTTTGAGTTTTCTACTTCAAACCCTTGGAAACAAAAAATCTGATCATTAAATGAGCCTCCTGTAGCACCAGTCAATCCCCAATATACGGGAGTACCTGCTGCAAAAATATTTGTAATCAGAGAGATGTCTACACTAATTTTCAGATCGCCATCAAAATAAACTTCAAAGAAATTTGTAATCGGATCCCACTTTAAGGTTACATCATGCCAGAGACCATCTTCAACATTTCCGTTGACTCCGATCGAAACAGGAGGAGCAACTGGTATATTGATAATTCCATTTAAATTAATCGCCACATGATCATCCGTAGTAGTATCTCCGAGGTTTGGATTAGTCCAAGTATCGAATTCAACAATAAAAGAATTGGGAATACCTACAAAGCCTAATTGACCTCCAGAAGATGAACAAGGTGGTGAAGGGTCGGTATGAAAAACAAATGCAATTCCATCAGCACCACCAGCGTCAATATCTCCAAAGTATAGCTGATAATTAATTTCAAACCCGGAAGCAAAATCAACTGGTGTATCAAACCAGGCACATCCGACTTGATTATTTGTCTCCGTAGTAAGCTGAATACAATTATCTAGTGGATTACCTGAATTAAACTCTTGGGCTGATCCAGCAAGATTAAAATTCGTACCACCAAGATCAGACATTCTGTATCCGAGAGTACCTCCGCCTCCGCCTTCTTGAAAAATTCTAACATGGTAAGTCTCACCTGGAATAACTTGAAGATTTGCACCTGGCATATCAACTTGTCCGCAATTTCTATCCTTAAAACAGCCCACTGAAGTAGCTAGTCCGTTGCAGGCATTCCAGTACACCTCAAATGCAGCATCAGTAATACTACCTTCTAGAAGTTCAATGCTTAAAATTCCTGAAGCGGGTCCAGTAAATGTAACCCAGAAATCTTGACCCTGATAATCACCACAACTAGGATCTGGCAGATCGGTGAAAGTCCCATTATCTAAAGTATAAGTCTTGGTAGTCCCATAATCACTAAACTGATAATTGGTAGCTGAACACGGTCCAGTCCCTGCCAATAAGAATGATTGAGAAATCATACAAAAAAAGCTAACTAAACAGGAGGCGAAAATAGCACGCATATTTTGAGTATTAGTCTGTGATAAAAGGACTTAAAGTTAACAAAATTGATGAAATATCGCGTTTAAAACGACACACATACAATTAAGAAGAGAAAAGTGTAAGAAATGCTGCTTTGTAGGAGATTATTTCAGTAGTTAGTATATAAGCATAAAAGCTTATGCACAGCTTGCCTGCTGTGTGCATGAAATGCTATAGATTATTGATAATCACAACTTAAATAAATATTTCAAGTGCAAAATGAGATTGGTCTATTTTCAGAGGCTAGATTAAACTACACGTTTTTCTAATTTATAGCTTTAAAAGATTAAAATAGTCTAAGTTTACCTAAATAGGAATTAATAAAATATATCAGTTAGTACAAAAATAGGGCAAAATGAGATTTGCTTTATCATAACCTAAACCATTGCTTATTCCTAAATCTGAACATCCTGCAGCAGCATCGTAATAAAGAATATTTGTCAGTCCTCGATTGAAATACGCTTCTTTGTAATTGTTATCAAGTTTTATGGCATTGGTATAATCATTATAAGCTCTATCAAAGTTACCAAAGACTAGATTTAGATTGCCCCGATTTAACCTCAACAACGGATTATCTGGAAATTCGTCTATTATTTTATCCAAATCCATACTTGCACTCAGATAGTCGCCTATCATCATTTTTGTTAAACCTCGATTTAAATATGCTTCTAAATATCCAAAGCCTTTAATTTGAATCACTTTGCTATAATCATCAATTGCAGCTTCGTACTCGCCTAACTCTTTAAGAACGGAGGCTCGCTCTAGATAAGCCAGAATAAATTCACTTTGAATATCAATACATCTATCGAGGTGCTGCTTTGCCTTGTCCAACAAACCTAATTGACGCTCTGCAAGACCTAAATTGTACCAGGAAAGATAATATTCAGGTTCAATTGAAGATGATAACGTAAAAGCATCCACTGCACCATCAAAATCCCCGAAATATTTTAATAAGTAACCTTGCAAGTCATATAGTATCGGATTACTAGGTTCTAATAAGATTAACTTTACGGTTTCATCAAGTACTTGCTTATAATCTCCCGCTTCTAAACCTTGCAACATTAATGTATACTCTTTCATTATAGCTGGCTCCAAATTCTTCTTATTAATTTTTGATTCTAAATATTCGGAATAGCTTTCAATTTTTTCTGACTTTGAAAGCTCAAAGAGTGCAAGTTTAGGTTGATGAGCAATCAAATTTAGAATACCATTGGCACCATTAAAACCATACAGATCAACAATGTATGGATTGATATTATTTGCCAAATTGACATCCAACTTCGCCTCTGCTTTCATACCAACACTATATTTATATCTAGCTCTGCTTAACAATGCCTCTGCGGAATTGGGGTTTTGTGCCACAGCATTATCATACGTGAAAAGCACCTTCTCAAAATCTGCTAAAAGGAATTGTTGTTGTGCTTGCTGTAGGATAGGCAGCACAGTTCTTGATTCAGAGGGGAAGTCGTTTGTTGACAATCTGTGATGATCATCTGTCCCAATCTGAGAAAAAAGGCTAATATTGGCAAGAAATAAAAGTGAAACAAAAACACTACGTCTCATAAGCTGATTCTTTTTATTTATTATATATTTTAAGTCCACTCCGAAAATCCATAAAACCGTAAAAGTTTCCACCAACTATAGTTTATGCAATTTGACAGTTTTCACTTAGGACTCAATATTAAAACATAAAGTAAAAGATAATGTTTTATGAAATCCATAATTTTAATAGTATTACTATCAAAATTATTCGCTCATTTTAAACTATGTGGCAAATTTTACAATAATTTCATACAAAAATGAACATTTTCGTACAACAATTATAACTATTTAGTAGTTTTACTATTGTATACAGCAGTTTTACTATTAAATAAAAACAAATGGAAAAGCAGTGTTTTATTGAAAATTTCGTAAATTTTAGTTTATTTTAAAGGGATATGCTTACAGTCTTACCAATGACAGTTCAGACGCTCAAGATCGTTACCAGGAGACTGTTTTAAAATCCTTTAAATAGATAAAATCCTTTACAGTCAATGCAAATATGAAAGGATGGTTAAGTATGATTATGAAAAATGCAATTCGTCAGTTTTCGGAGTGGACTCATTTATCAATAACTATAAAAAGAAAAAAAAGCAAAATACTGCTTTAGACAGCTCTCTAGAAAGCTATATACTAAATAATTATGCGCAGTCTAAAATGAATTTTTATGTGGATAATCTTCTTGAAGATATTGAAGCCCTTAAAGATCAATATCGATTTCCTTTTTTAATATCATACAACGGCTATATATGTAAGGGAATTCAAAAAGTAACAGGAGGCTTAACTTTAGGAACTATTAAAAGCAAAATTCATTCGGCAAGAAAGACACTTCAGATTAGAATAAAGTATAGGCAGCAAGAACTTGCTGCTTAAAATTATTTAATCTTTTATAGCATATTCTTAGACATAGAAATATCACATGAAGTCCTTAGTAATCCAGTTAGAGATAAATAAAAATTTGCACCTAAAAGATCCTCAAGAATCTAATTTAGGTAAAAAGATAATTGAACAAAGTGTAATTCTAATTGATGAATTAGGTCTTGAACAATTCAATTTTAAAAAACTGGC